>Ga0206924_1050_pt1 | contig 30212 bp, 26 predicted proteins | sample Alteio_BWOrgHeat_61_FD_152947 | JGI IMG/M metagenome (GOLD analysis project Ga0206924, IMG submission 152947) | Enriched cells from forest soil in Barre Woods Harvard Forest LTER site, Petersham, Massachusetts, United States -... | ecosystem: Environmental > Terrestrial > Soil > Temperate forest >...
ATGACCTTGATGCATTCGGCCGTGCGCTTGCTCGCGGCGAGGATGACGCCAAGTTGGAAACTGCGTGGCGGCAGAGCGGGATCAGGCGTGATGTGTTTCGACGCGAAGAGGCCCGCGCTCGGGATCGCGTCCTCGAGCCGCGGATCGTAGACGAAGAAATGCTGGAGCTCGCTGAGGAACCGGCTCGTGAGCAATGAGTAACCGGGGACGTCTTTGCCGGCCGGGTCCGGGCCCGTGAGATTGTAGGGCCACGAGCCGTCACTTTTCTGGGCGGGCAGGATTCTTCGGTAGAGGCATTTATCGGCCCGGGCTTTCAAGTGCTTGGCCAGCTTGGGGTCCACGGTTTGGAGAGCTTTGGCGAGGATGTCCGAGGCGAGGACGAGGGCCGCGTTCCGGCACACCGGAGAGGGCAGGGTCAGGGGCGTCACGGGTTGCCCGGAAACCGCATCCACGTCGGCCGGCCACCAGCCGCCGAGATTCCACGGCAATTGATCGACGACCGTACTGAGATATTTCAAGTCGGCCTCGCGCTTTTCTTCATTGCGGAAAATGTAGGCGAGGTCCGCGATATACTCCCCGATGGCCGGCGTGCCGCCGCCGGGGCCCTCCTCGCTGGCGGGCTCCCTCGCCGGGAGGACGCCAAACTTTGTGTCGCGCATCGCGCGCAAAACACGATCGGCGAGGTCGCGCGCCGCGGCGATGTAGCGCGTGTCGCCGGAGCGTTCGCCGAGCAGGCAGAAGGCGAGGGCCGTGCGCACGATGGTGCTCGTGCCTTTCAACTCGATGGGCTTGCCCGCTACCGCGACTAGGAGGACGGCCTGCTGCTGGGCGTTCGCGTCCTTCGATTCCACGGACTTTCCCTCCACCGTCAGGAGTTGATTGAGGCGGGCGGTGATCGCGTCGTAAAGGTGCTGATCGAACTTCTCGCGCTCGGCGCGGGAGAGGATGGGAGTATGTTCCGCCCCCTGCGCTGCGGTGATCGCGACAACGAGCAGAAGAGACGCGGCGAGGATAGGTTTGATGAACCTAGTCAGAATGGACCCTTCACCCGGACCGCAGTGGTGTAGGACGGCGAAGTTACTGGATGGGGTCCAGAGTTTCATATTTGACGATGGCGGGACCGATCACGCGGTCGGTCGATCGATAAGAGATTGTCCCATCCGCGTAGCTTTTCAGCCGATAAGGAACAGCGATTGTGACGCGGGGCGCGACGACATAGACTTCCCACTCCAGCAGTCCCGAGCGAAATGCGTAACGGGCGCCAGGTTGCGGAACCATCGGTGGCGAAGCTGGGATACCAATGCTGATTCCGCCGGGCAGCGCGATATGGCCCTTCAGTTCACGAGGTGTTACGAGGGTGCTCCCAATTCGTCGCGTGAGCAACCGGTCGACCTCGGCGCGATGCATTCCCGTATGAACTTCGCCGGCCAACCTCTGCCATGGAGCAAGATCGGAGTTCTCGATCGTACCTTGTAAAAATGGCGATCCGAAGAGTGGGTAGACGAAAGCTGTGAAACCAAATGCGAGAACGAGTTTCATCGGATTTAAGGGAGGGTGCTGCTTGGTCACGCCTCACGGAGTGGCGGCCTTGGCCGTCACCACCGGCAGCAGGAGGCACGAGGAATGGGCGGTGTCGCAATAAATGCGATTGGTTTGTTTCACTTTCGGGCCGGTGTCGGACCACGGTTCCCCGGTGCCGGGGTTGAGGTCGAAGTGCGGGTAATTGCTGGAGGTGATGGTGGCGCGGATGCGGTGGCCTTGGTTGAAGATGATGCTCGTGGACCAGCAATCGACGGTGACTTCCTCGATCTTGCCAGGCGTGAGTGGCTCGGGTTTCTCGTAAGAATTCCGATAGCGCAGGCGGCGGATGCCTTCGGCGATGAGGTAGCTTTTTCCGTCGGGATAAACATCGCACAGGCGCACAGAAAGATCGGTATCCACGGCGGAAGAGGAGACGAAGACTTTTGCCTGGATGCGGCCGGTGACTTCGGTGGGCTTTTCCAATGGCGCAGTGGTGAAGAGGACGACGTCGCCGCGATCTTCGATCGGGTTTTGATTCATCGGACCGTGCGCGAGTTCGAGGTTGTTGCCGCCGATGGTCGGGCAGGGATTGGCCGGATCGAAGGTGAACTCGACGGGCGTGGCGTCTTTCGCGGCAGGCGAATCCGTGGTCAGTTTTCCGCCGGGAGCGAAGTAGTAGGGCGTCTCGGTGGCGGGGATCGGCCAGTCGTTGGCGTGCCGCCATTCATTGCCCGGGGCGTGCGGGGCGCTGGTATCGCCCATCACGTAGTAAGTGACGGCGGGTTCCTGCTCGATGCCGTTGTTTTCGCCGAGCAGATAATGTTCGAACCAGCGCGCCTCGCTATACTGTCCCGGCACATTCGCGTGCGGAAAAGTCATTTCGCCCGCGGGCGTTTTGCCGATGGCGTGCGTCCACGGGCCCATGATCAGCTTCTGCGCACCGCGCGCCCCGGGAGCGCCGGAATGTTGCCGGCCCACAAATTCATCGATCGTCGCCTGGGTGAAGATATCAAACCATCCGCCGATATGGATGGCCGGGGCGTTGATGACCGGAAACTTCAGCCGGGTGTCGAACTGCTTCCAATAATCGTCGTAGGCCGGGTGCGCGTGAATGACCTCCAGCGCGTGCGGATCGAATTTGTTTTTCGTGAGCCAGCCTTCGGTGTCGGCCTTGCGGAATGCGCCGCCGGTGTAGGTGGCATCCGAATACGTGCTCGCCGCGGCGACGACGATGTATTGCGTCTTCAAGCCTTCCGGCGCCGCGCCCGCGAGGAGGTTCTGCGTGATGCCGCCCGCGGAGGCGCCGAGAGTGCCAACCTGCCCGTTGCACCATGGCTGTTTCCGAATCCACGCCATCGTATCCACGCCGTCCTGATGCTCGCCCCAGCCGCAGCCGATGAAGGGAAAATTCTCGCCTTCCGAGGCGAAGCGCCCCCGCATGTCCTGCGCGACATAGGCGATGCCTTCGCTGGTGAAGCCATTCGCGCTGCCCTTGAAGCCGAGGCGATTGTACGGCGTGCGGCTGAAGATCACGGGGAACGGGCCATCGCCGTGTGGCAGGTAAATATCCGTGGCGAGCTTTTTGCCATCGCGCATCGCGAGCATTACGGTCTGGACCGTGGGTGGGAGACCGAAATCCGTGACCTGACGGCGCCAGCTTTCCGCGGTGACCGATTTATCCGATGTGGCGGCGTGGGCGAGCAAGCGCTGGACCTGCATCGACCAGTGCTCGCCGTAATTCTTTTTCACCGCGTCCACCGCGAGCGCCTGCTCCTGCGGGGAGAGGACGCCGTTTTTGTCCGCGTCGAACTGGGGAAACAAGCCGAGCAATTTGGCGGTCACCTGATCGTCCGCGCAGAGATGCCAGACGGCGGAAACGAGCAGGCCGAGGAGGAGCAGGGGGAGGATTTTTTTCATGATCATTTGCCGGGGTCAGAACGGCGCGGAGTCACGACATCGTCGTACGCTTCGCGGAGCCAGCACCGGAAGTGCGGTGTTGGCTGTGTGACGTGCAGGCCGTATCGGTCGGTTTCAGTCGGTTTCGCTCTGTGCCGGGTTTCCTCTTCGTGACCAAACTCGATTTGAGCGCACAATTGCGGAGTCGAAAGGTTTGAGTTAGTCGGGGTTACTCTGAGTTGGCTGGGGTTTTTGGCATCCGCTGCCGCTCTGCAGCCTCGTTTCGCCTCATGCCGAGACTCCATTTGGGCGCGCGATTGCGGGGTCGGAAGGTTTGAGTTAGTCGGAGTTCCTCTGAGTTGGCTGGGGTTTTTGACGTCCGCTGCCGCTGCGCAACCGCGTTCCTCCTCGGGGCCAAATGCGATTTGGGCATGAGTGCGGAGGGAGCGGGGAACGGTCGACCACCTTGAAGTACCTTGAATCACCTTGAATTGGCTCAAGCGCGCGCCCTCTTTAGGCGGCCCTTTATGCCGCCTACCTCCGCCCGCGGCGTTATCCCCGCCGGCCATGCGGTTCACCCGGTTGGAGGGTTCCCCCGCTCCCGTCACTTGGGTGGTCGCGGGCGAAGTCGCGATGTCCGGACGGTTCATATTGTAGCACGAGTAACCATTTAATTGATTACTATATAACACGTGTCAAGGGGTGCTCTGATAGAGTGGCCTGTCGCCCCCTTTTTGTTGAACCTTTTTGCTCGTCACAAAAGTGAGGTGAGCTTGGGAACGTAAGGGGAGAGGCGAGCGGATCCTACGGTTTCACCGCACCGCCCGCATCGGCAGGATCGGTGATCTTCAATTTGCCGGGAGGGACGAGGGCGGCGAGTTCGGGGAGGTCGTAGTAGCGGAGTGCGCCGAAGACCGCGTTGATTTGCTGGTTGCGGGCGTGGGGATTGGCCACGACTTCGGCCCAGGAGGGGAGGCTGTGCTGGATGCGGACCTGGGTGAAGAGTTGCGGTTCGAGAGCGGCGGCGTGCAGTGCGGGGACGCCGGTTTCGCCGGTGCTGAGGAGAACGATGGGCTGGCCGACGTTGAGCGTTTCGCTGGCATAACGAGCGCAGGCGAGGATGTCTTCGGTGCGCAGGCCGACGAAGGATTTGCCGAGCAGGTCGGCTTCGCTGGTCCACGGCCAGTCCGGGCCGGAAATGGCGTCGTAACCGGTGCGCGTCGGGGAATGTTGCATCAGGCCCGTGCCGCGGACTTCGACCACTAGCATACTGTCATCGGAATTCAGTCGCACGAGGGCGTGGTCCGCGGGCAACGACGGGCCCTGGATTTTGAGATACACGGTGCCGTTGGACTTCCCTTTGCGAATGAGAAGCGCGGGGAGGATGGTGCCTTCGTCGTTGCGCAGGAGGACCCAATGCGAGGGCGAGCCGTCGCGCTGCGGAGGTTCGTTGGCCTCGGGCGCGGTGAGCTTGGGGATTTTCGCGAGCGGGCGGATGTTCGCGAGTTCGCGCACTTTGCTGAGCACTTCCGCGGGCGGGCGCGAGGCGAGCCAGCGCTGGCCGGTGAGCTTGGCGGCGCGCTCGGACTGGAGATCGAAATACGTACGCGCGCCGGGGAGGTGGAAGACATTGCCGTCCGGCGTGCAGAGCACTTCTTTTTCCGGCAGAACGTCGAAGGGTGGCTCCTGCCACGCATCGTCCTTGCCCGCGAGCCAGCGGCGGAACCAGCGCGCGGAAGTTTCGCGCATTTGCGGGCTGAGTTCGTGCTTGGTATCGACCTCGACGAGTTCGACGCGCTCGGGGAAGCCGAGGCGGGTGTAGAAGCGCTTGGCCTGGCGGAAGACGTTCCACGCGCCGGTGATGTCGAAGAAATCCTGCGTCCCCGCCATGATGAGCACCGGATGCGGGGCGCGCAGAAGGACATAATCGGCGTGGTCGAGGCCGGCGGTGATTTGGCCGTGGAGATTCTGCTCCGCATCTTGCGGGCCGATGGTTTCGAGCAGGCGGCGGAAGCCGGTGAGGTAACAAGCAGGTGCGGCGGCGACGATACGATCGTCCAGCGCCATGAGATAGCTCGTCATGGTGCCGCCGCCGGAGACGCCGGTGCAGCCGAGGCGGCTGCCCCAGATGTCCGGACGGCTCTGGAGATAGTCGAGCGCGCGCATTCCATCCCAGATCATGTCGCGGGCAAGATTCGAGCCGAGGAGTATTGGACCGACGCCGAGAAGCTGGTGCTCATCGGTGGTGCTGGGGAACGCGGGCTGGCCGTCGGGCTTGAGGAAATAACGCCGTTCGCCCTGCCCGATGGGATCGTAACAGAAGGCCGCGATGCCGGCCTTGGCCATGCTGATCGCGGCGCGCTGGTAATGGTCGCCAGCCTTGGCAATCGGCGTGTGGCCGCAGGGCATGAGCACCGCGGGGTGCGGCCCAGCATTGGCGGGAAGGTAGAGCGATCCGCTGACGAAGAATCCGGGCTGGCTCTCGAAGAGGATCTTCTCCATCCGGTAATCGCCGAACTCGCGCTGGCCCACGACGCGGGCATTCAGCGGCGTGCGTTCGGGAAATTCGCCGAGGGCCGCGAGGAGGTTTTCGCGCTGGCGTTTCTGCCATGCGGCGAGGTCCTCGGGCGTCTGGAGTTGCTCGTAAGCCGCGTCGCGGCGGTCCAGCGCGGCGTAGGCCTGCTTCTTGAGCTGGGCGTCGACCAGCATGTCGGGCGCAACGCCGTCGATTAGCAGTGGGAGCGCTTGTGGTTCAGCGCTTTTTGGTTCTTTTGTGGACTGGCCATTTGCTGGGACGAAGACAACTAAAGTCAGCGCGAGGGCTGTGGCGAACCGGGACACAGGAATTTTAATCATCATGGGGGTGAAGTCTTTCTATCATGCCTGCCCCTTGCCGCGAAGCGGAGCTTCAACCGCAAAAGTGTGCGTTCCCAAACCCTCAGTTTAGGAACGAGGGGGGACGGGTCGACGCGCGTTCAGTTGCGCCGGATCGCGACTTCCGGGGTCTCGGAAGTCCATTGAGTCGTTTGCTGGGGATAACCGGGCGCATCGATGGTGACGCTGAAAAACTCCCTCTCCGGGTGATCGCCAAGGGTCAGGAAATCCCAGCGCCGCCAGTCGGGAATGCTGAAAGTCCCGTCGGCGAGAGTGACACCTTGTTTGCTCGGCGTGTCGTTGACCGTGATGTGGGCGTTGGGGACCGGTTGTCGGGTGGCTGCGTCGACCACCTGGCCGCGGATGTGGGGCGCGGTCGGAACGGGCAGCGTCACTGTCATGCAGCCGGTGGATCCGAGGGAGACGAAAAGGAGCGAGAGCGTTTTGATCATAGCTTTTGAGCAGTATTTGGAAATTCAGGCCATGGCTGAATGCAAACTACATCGGGTCTCTATGTTTGGGGTCCGGAACGAGCGAAATCTCACTATTCCAGAACCGATTCAGATCTTTCCACGCTTTCGCACTATTGGTCTTCAAGAAAGGAAAAAACTCCTCTGGCGAAAGGCCGGCATTGCTCCAGACGTTTTGGATGCCTTCCAAAATGCCGATGCACGCAAACTCCCGTGTGGCGTGATCGCCTTCGGTAAGAAGGCGATCGATGAAATTGGCTACGTCCGGAAATTCTTAATGCTTCCGCACGCGATGAAGGGACAAGAGATGTCGAGCAAAGGCGCCAGCATGAACATAGAGCAACCCGTCACCGTAATTCTCGCGAGACTCATTCAGGGTTTCCATGAACGAAGGGGAGGCTTCCAGCCACATCGGGATGATGTCGGTTACTACGATCATGGGAAGTTAGATATGCTAACCCGCACCAATCAGCCAGCCAGCAAGGAAGACGAGGAGGCCGCCGCCGATGACCTGGAGGGTGGCGGCGATGAGTGGGGATTCCATATAGCGGTAGCGAATCCAGGAGATGACGCCGAGTTCGACGACGACGACGCCGATGGCGATGGCGGTGGCGGTGTGGAAGTTGCCGATGAGGTAGGGCAGGGTGTGGCCGATGCCGCCGATGGTGGTCATGAGGCCGCAGACGATGCCGCGGGCGAGGGGGTTGCCGCGGCCGCTGAGTTTGCCGTCGTCGGAGAGGGCCTCGGCGAAGCCCATGCTGATGCCGGCGCCGACGGAAGCGGCGAGGCCGACCTTGAAGGTTTCGGTGGTATTGCCGGTGGCGAAGGCGGCGGCGAAGAGCGGGGCGAGCGTGGAGACGGAGCCATCCATGAGGCCGGCGAGGCCCGGCTGGACAAAGCGCAGGACGAAGAGGCGGCGTGCAGTTTCCTGCTCCTGCTCGACGGCGCCGGTCTTGGTCTGCTCGGCGTTGACGCTTTCGGCGGTGGCTTCGTGCTTGGATTCCTCCTCGGCGAGGTCGCCGAGGAGCTGGCGGACGGCGGCGTCACCGGCTCGCTCGATGGCGGCTTCGTAAAAGCGCCGGGCGTCCTGCTCCATCAGCGCGGCTTCCTGGCGGGCGTGCTCGGGGCGCAGCGAGGTGGCGAGCCAGTGCGGACGGCGGATGTTGAAGCCGTCGACGTCCTGGCGGCGGATGAGCGGGACGTGTTCGCCGAACTTTTTCTGGTAGAGATCGAGGAGGCGGTGGCGGTGGCCGGATTCCTCGTCGGCCATGCGGATGAAGAGGTCGGCGGTGGCCGGAAAGTCGGCGCGCAGCTTTTCCGCGAAGTCGCGATAGATGCGCCCGTCCTCTTCCTCCGAAGTGATGGCGAGGGCGAGAAGCTGGGCTTCGTTTAGATCGCGAAAATGCATGGCTGTTTCCTAGAGTTGGCGGAAGTGGGAGGCAAGACTGGGCGTAGCCGCGGTTGATTCCGTCAATTCCGGTGAATGCGATGCATCCGCGGCGCAAACGCGATGCGATCAGGGAGTTAACCATGCTTTTGTGATGTTTCCGATGTGCGATACGCTCACTCCCGAACCGGGTTGCCTTCAATTGGCCGATGTAGCCGTCACCGAGGCGCAGTTGTTGATCGAGCGTCACGAATGTCACAACGGCCGCAATGATTTGATGGCGTTGCTGCTCCATCAGGCGCTGTGCCGTCAGGGAGGGGAATATGACGCGGGGCTCGTCCATGGATGTCTGCAGCGGTTGCGCATCTCGGCGGCGACGGGCCGATATCCGCGGGAAATGCTGCGGAAGCGCTTGGAATTGCGCTGACGGGCGAAGGGCTGCGGAATGGATTTCGCCTGCGGCTTGCGCTCGGGGCGGGGCTCTGGCAGGGTGCGGCTCCGTTTTTTCAAACCATCCAAACTATGTGCGGCATTATCGGCTACATCGGCAAATCCCAGGCAGTTCCCATCCTCCTCGACGGTCTTCGCCGGCTGGAGTACCGCGGCTACGACAGCGCAGGCGTGGCGATTTATGACGATGGGAAGATTGAGTTGCGCAAGCGCATCGGGCGGATCGCGAACCTCGCGGAGTTGATCAAGCAGTCGCCGCCGGTGGGAACGTCGGGCATTTCCCACACGCGCTGGGCGACGCATGGCGGGGTGAGCGACGACAACGCGCATCCGCACAGCGACCAGAGCGGGAATCTTTATCTCTGCCACAACGGGGTGATCGAGAATTACAACGTGCTCAAGGAACAACTCATCAAGGAGGGACACACCTTCAAGAGCCAGACGGACACCGAGGTGCTGGCGCACTTGATCGGAAAGCATTACGACGCGGCGGGTGGAGAGCCGACGAAGGGACGGCTGGTGGAGGCCTTGCGCGCCGCGCTCAAACAGGTGGTGGGGACATATGGGATCGTGATGATGCACAAGGATCTGCCGGACGTGCTCGTCGGCGCGCGGCGGGGCAGTCCGCTGGTGTTGGGCGTGGGCAAGGGCGAGAACTTTTTTGCCAGCGATGTCTCGGCGATCGTGGCCTACACGCGCGACGCGATTTATTTGAAGGACTACGATATCGCGGCGCTGACGCGGGAGGAATTTGAGATCACGAGCCTGCTCGGCGGATCGAGCGGGTTTGAGGTGTCGAAGGTGGAGTTCAGCGAGGAGGACGTGAACAAGGGCGATTACCCGCACTACATGCTCAAGGAAATCTACGAGCAAACCGAGACGATCCAGGATGCGATGCGCGGGCGTCTCAGCCGCGAGGAAGCGACCTCGAAACTCGGCGGGCTGGAGATGAGCAACGCGGACCTCCGTACGGTCGAGCGCATCATTCTGTGCGGGTGCGGCACGGCGGGGCATGCGGCGATGGTCGGCGAATACGTGATCGAACAACTGGCGCACGTGCCGACGGAGGTGGAGTTCGCGAGCGAGTTCCGCTACCGGAACATGCCGCTGCCGAAGGATTCGCTGGTCTTTGTGATTTCGCAGAGCGGCGAAACGGCGGATACGCTGGCGGCTCTGCGCGAGAGCCAGCGCAAAGGTCACCGGACGCTGGGCATTTGTAACAATGTGGCCAGCACAATCGCGCGGGAGAGCGACGGCGGCGTTTACATGCACGCCGGGCCGGAGATCGGCGTGGCGGCGACGAAGTCATTCACCTCGCAGGTGACGATCCTCACGCTCATTGGACTGCTGCTCGGACGCATCCGGCACCTTTCGCACAGCGAAGGGTTGCACATTATCGACGAGTTGGAGGCGATTCCTGCCAAGGTGGCGAAGATCCTCGAGCAGACCGATCACATCAAAAAGATCGCCGAGAAATACTGCAAAGCGCACTCGATGATGTTCCTCGGGCGGCAGTTCAACTATCCCGTGGCGTTGGAAGGCGCGCTGAAGATGAAGGAGATTTCCTACATTCACGCCAGCGGCCATCCGGCGGCGGAACTCAAGCATGGCGTGATTGCGCTGATCAGCGCCGATGTGCCAAGCGTCTTCATCGCGCCGGACGATTCGGTGTTCGAGAAGAACGTCAGCAACATCGAGGAAGTGCGCGCGCGCAAGGGCCCGATCATCAGCATCGCGACCGAAGGCAACCCGAAGATCGAGAAGGTCTCCGACGACGTGATCTACATCCCGCACTGCCCGGATTACCTCTCGCCGCTCCTCACCGCGATCCCGCTGCAAATGCTCGCCTATCACACCGCCGTGGCCCTGGGCTGCGACGTGGACAAGCCGCGCAATTTGGCGAAGAGCGTGACCGTGGAGTAGCCGGCGGACCAGTGGCTCATTGCCTTTCCAGATTTCAAGCTGAAGGTCGATCTGCCTGGCCGATGGTCGGCGTCGTGGAGGAAGCCAGCCACGTTTCCCAAAGTAACACCTTCCGGCAGACCAGGCACTGGATCTCTGGTTCATAGTGCTGGCATGAGGGGCAGACGCAGTGGGTGGCGTAGGCGTCGAATGTGGTGCGGCATTTGGAACAACGCCAGAAAGGACCGTTGGGCGGAGGCGCACCACAAGAGGGGCAGGGAAAATTTGTGCGCGGTGGCGCTTGTTCCATTGCGCTCATGACTTTGGCCAAAGCCAGGCCCTGCCGGCATCGGGCGAAGACGAAAAAGGTAATGAAACCCATCCAAAGGGATCGCATCTGAAAAGCCAGCAACGCGAGCACGGCTACGCCGATGAAGCCGAGCCAGGCACTGATCATGAGGCTGCGTGCCCGGCTGGTAAAAAACCAGAGCAGTGCGCGGGCAATCTGGCCGCCATCGAGCGGGTAGATCGGGAGGAGATTGAAAACCAGCAGACTGAAATTGATGATGAAGACCGTTTGAAGGTAATGGTCAAAGTTCGATGCGTCGTCTCTCCCCCAATACAACGCGCCGCTCCAAGCGAGCCCGAGGCCCAGCAAAACGAATAGCGCGACATTGACCAAGGGGCCGGCGGCGATGCTCCAGAGGACGGCTCCGGGCCGTTGCGGCGGGGCGACATAGGCGACCCCGCCGAGCGGCCAGAGCATGATGGTATCGGCCCTGCCACCGACCTGACGGCAGGCCAGTGCATGGCCAAATTCGTGTAGCAGCACGATCAGGAAAAGCGTGAGATACTCAGCGATGCTCCACCCAATCGACGAATAGGCATCGGCTCGACGGTTGATTTGATAGATAGCTACCAGGGCCCACGTCCAATGCAGATAGACATCGATCCCGACGACTCGGAACAGACGCAATGAATTCGATTGGACAGGGGAGGGCACGTGCCGGACTGTGGTCACCGTGGCAGGCGGTGGCAAGGGGCATTGGGCGAGGTTTCTGGTTGCTGGGTCTTCTCTCGGGACCGGTTCCCGCAGCGAAAAATCAGAAACCAGAAATCTTAATCCAGCCCCTCTCACCGTGGCGTTTGCCAAATACGTAGGGTGCCGATATATCTTTGGTCCCCGCCCCACATGGATCGCCTCCTGTTGGTCATTGCCACCTTCTGTTTTTTGTTTGGGTTTGCCTACACCATGCACGCCTTGGGGGCGCGCGTGTACAAGCCTTCGCGGCTGAATTTCTTTTCCATACTGACGGGTTTCGTTTGCCAGACGGGATTCCTTTACTTGCGCGGGCAAATGGTGGGGCGCTGCCCGTTGACCAGTCTCTTCGAGGTGTTGATTTTCCTGAGCTGGTCGATGGTGCTTTTTTATCTTCTGATCGGCCCGACCTACCGGCTTTCGCTGCTCGGGGCGTTTACTTCGCCGCTCGCTTTCATCCTGCAGGTAGCGGCGTTGCTCCTCGTGAACGACACTCCGATGAAGGCGAAACATCCGCCGAATGGCTGGCTGGAGTTGCACGCGGCGATTTCGGTGGTGGCCTATGGCGCCTTCGCTTTGGCCTGCGTGGCGGGCGCGATGTACCTCGCGCAGGAGCGGCAACTCAAAAGCCATAATATCCACTCGATCTTCTATCATCTTCCGCCGATTCGCGATCTCGCGGTGGCGAATAACCGGCTCATCTTCGTGGGCTTCCTGCTGCTCACGGTCGGGCTCGGCGCGGGCTTTATGCTGGGTGGCATCTTCACGCACTCGTTTCTCACCGCGTGGTCGGTGGGGGTGTGGCTTCTCTACGGCTTTATCCTTACCGCGGAATGGCGGCACCGCATCAGCCCGCGACGGGTGGCGTGGCTTTCGGTTGCGGCGTTCAGCGTGCTGCTGATCACGCTCGGGGGGCTCAATTTTATCGCGCAGAAAGGGACGCTGTAGCGATGGAGATCCTCTGCGTTGGCCTCAGCCATCACACCGCGACCGTCGATCTGCGGGAAAAGTTTGCCATCACGGAAAGCGAGGCGCCGGCGGTCGCGGGCAAGTTGCTCACGGCCCCGGGAGTGAGCGAGGCGGTCGTGATCTCGACCTGCAACCGCGTGGAATTCTACGTCGCCGCCGAACAGGCCGCGCAGGGTTTTGGCGCAGTGAACGATTTCCTCACCTCGCGCCTGGCTGAGCCGCCGGGCGAAGCGTTCTTCCAACTCGCGACCGCGGGGGCGGTCCGGCATTTGTTCCGCGTGGTCAGCGGGATTGATTCGATGGTGCTCGGGGAAACGGAAATCCTCGGGCAAGTGAAGAAAGCCTACGCCGCGGCGAGCGCAGCGAAGACGACCTCAAAGCATTTGAACAAGCTCTTCCAAAATGCCTTCAACGCGGCCAAGGACGTGCGCACGAATACCAATATCACCCGTGGCTCGGTGAGTGTCGGCTCCGCGGCCGTTGGGCTCGCGGAGCGGATTTTCGGGGAGTTCAAAAATTGCCACGTCATGATCCTCGGCGCGGGTGAGACCAGCGAGTTGACCGCCGGCGCGCTGGCTGCGCGCGGGGTGAAGTCCATCTTTGTCGCGAACCGTTCCCACGATCGCGCTGTGACGCTCGCGGAGAAAATGAAGGGCAAGGCGATCCATTTCGAGCAATGGCCGAACGAGTTTCACAACGTCGACATTCTTATCGGCTCGACTTCGGCGCCGCACCACGTGGTCACCGCCGCGCAAGTGGCGCCGATCATGCGCACGCGCCCCGATCGGCCGCTCTATTGCATCGATCTCGCGGTGCCGCGCGACATCGAGCCGGCGGTGAACGAGATCGAGGGCGTGTATCTTTACGACATCGACGACCTGCAAAAGATCGCCGACCAATCGATGGACGTGCGCAAGCAGGAACTCGAGAACTGCGAGCAGCGGATCGAAGGACATGCGTTGAAGTTTGGCGAGTGGCTGGCCGGTGGCTGGAACCAGGCGGGTGTGCGCTATTCGGAAGTGGTCTCGGGAGGGCAGAGTTGAAGTCGATCATTCTCGGCACGCGCGGTTCGGCGCTGGCCCTCGCGCAGGTGGATTTGACGGAGAAAGCGCTCGCCGCCGCGATCCCCGGCCTCGTTGTGGAGCGAAGGGTCTTCGTCACGCGTGGGGACCAAAAGCTCGACCTCAGTCTCATCCGCGCGAATGAAGCCGGCGGCAAAGGCCTGTTCACCAAGGAACTGGAGGACGCGCTGCTCAACGGCGCAATCGATGTGGCCGTGCACAGCCTCAAGGATTTGCCCGGACACAATCCTCCGGGCCTCGAAGTAACCGCCGTCCTCGAACGGGCACCGACCGCCGACCTGCTCATCACGAAGACCCCACAGACCTTGCGGGAACTGCCTCCCGGCGCGCTCGTCGGTACGAGCAGCGTGCGGCGCGCGCGGCAAGTGCAGTGGCTGCGCCCCGATCTGCGGATCGAGGAATGGCGCGGCAACGTGCAGACGCGCCTGCGCAAACTCACCGAGCGTGCCGAGGTTGCGGGCATCATCCTTGCCCAGGCGGGCCTCGAACGGCTGGGCCACGACTTGCGCGGCGGCCAACTCGAAACGGAGCAGGGCCGCTTCTTCGCCGCATCGCTTGCCGGAGATTTGCTGCCGGCCATCGGCCAGGGCGCCATCGCGTTGCAAAGCCGCGCGAATCGCCCCGAGGTCACCGCCGTTTTGCAAAAGATCGATCACCGCGAAACCCATCTCGCCATTCGTGCCGAACGCGAATTGCAACGCCTCCTGGCCGGCGACTGCGCCCTGCCCGTCGGTGTGCGAACTAATCTAGCGAACGACCGCATCCAAATGCGCGCCATCCTCTTCGGCCCCGAAGGCACATCCCCGAAAGAAGCCGAAGCCGAAGCGCCCACGCCGGAAGCCGTCGCCGCGGAAGTCTTCGCGCAACTCGGCGGCTAGAGCTTTCCCCGGGCGCGAAAAATTTCCTTCTTCACGCCCACACCGACCAAATGGTCGAGATCGTCAAACTCCCACATGACCTCAACGATCTCGGAGTAGCCAAGCAGGTGTTGAATGGGGTTGAACGAATAGGATCCCAATTCGGCATAAATCGGGTGGCGGGCATTTTTGATCCATGCGTCGTCGGAAGGGAACACAGACCCAGGTGTGAGGCCCATGGCGCGGATGTGATCCACCGCCGCTGACGAGGAAATTCCCATCGGCATTGCTTGGGTCAGTTCACGAGTGATGGTCGTCGGAGATTCCGTGGGGTTGATGGATCCGTGGGTGACGATCCCACCCGGGAATTCCAGCAGCCACGATAGCAGGAGGAGCGCGACGGGCGCGGCGATGAACGCCCGAATTTTCCCGGAACGACTCATTCTCGCGGCGCCTTTCTCCAGGAAGTTACGATGAAATTCCGTTCGCCGGATTTCTTTTCCGCCGGACGAACAATAGCAGCCCGGCAAGGGCGAGACTGACGGTCGCGGTCGGCTCGGGAATGCTGGCGAGTCGAATACCGAGGAGGGGACCCTCCCCGTTGACGCCGGGATCCATGCCACTGTCTGAGGCGGTGACGGTCCACAGCGGAACGACGTTGGACTGCCAGGAGCCGCCGCGTTCGCCGCGGAGAGAACCGATGACGGCGTCCGTCCACTGATACACATCTCCATTTTGGTCGAACGTCTTATAGAAACTTGACGAATTCGCGAAGAGGCCCACATCCGTCAGATAGTTTTGCGTCGGGTCGAAGGTGGAACTCTGCGTCACCGAATACGAACTGTTGTTATAATTCGCCTGATTTGCCAGTCCCGCGTTCTGGGCGTTATTTCCGGGGACGGTGTTGCTTTGTGTGGCAAATTGCCAGTAGCCACCCGCCCCCCCGTTGAGCGTGGGATCGTAATAAGCCGCTTTGTACCATTCACTCTCCGTCGGAATCCAGACCGTGGCGTTGGAATTTTTGGTGATCACACCCGAAGTCGCGCCATTGAGTGTGTAAGCTCCCGTTTCCGTTGAACCTGCCACTTCTCCCAAACCGCTCGGCTGCCCGTTTTGCATCCAGTTGGCCAGGCGCGCGGCGTCAAACCAGCTCACATAGGTGATAGGCCGTTGGCCATCTCCCACCACAGTATAGATGTAGCTGCCACTGGACCCCGTCCGGTTGATCCCCGCCACGGTGAGATCGGCGGCCATTTGAGTATTGTAAAGTCCATTGGGATCGGAACTCGCGACCGCGGTCAGGAAGGCCGCATACTGGGTGAGAGTCACGTCGTATTTGCCGATCGAATAATTGTAGCTCACTCCACCAAGGCCGGTGGTGCCATTGTTGGCATTGCCGGCATTGCCGACGGGGACGAATGAATAACTGAAGCTCGGGGGGGCAGGGGTGGCTTGGGAGTTTGCGACCACTCCACTGGGGATGGACTGCGTGGCAATGGTGGGACTGGGGACTGCAATCGAGGCGAGGACGATGCTGCTCGAAGCTTGGGTGGTCGTGGAAACCGCCGGACTTGCACTGATCGAATTTGCCCGGAAACCGAGGTTGGTTCCGCTCGATACCGTGGGAGTGGATGCAAACCCACCCACAATGGATGGTGTCGGCATATTCGATATCGGGTTTGAGAAAGGGGAAACGTTGCTGGAACTGGAACTCGAGCCGATGCTGCTCGCGCTGCTCCAAGCTTGAGGCGCAGGCAAGCTTGCGGGAATGCTGGGGATGGGACTCATGTCCGGAGTCGTCCACGGTTTTGTCACGACAGGCGGTTCACTGCTGGAATTCCCGACGGGAACGATGCCAGATTCGGAGATGGGAGCGAGTGGACGTTCCGACGCAATTTGACCAGGACCCGTCAGCATACTGAGGCCAAGAGGGCCGAGCGTTCCAATCGGACCATCGTCACGGTCAAAAACCGCGCTGCCTTCTCCGCCGGTGAGTGAAGAGCCCGCTCCGAAGAATCCCTTGAAAGCCGTGAGAAGGGACGACCCTTCTCCGCCGCCCGATCCTCCATTCATTTTGGCGAGCAGTTCCTGGTATCGCCGCTCAAGAGGAGAACTTTGATGAGCTCCCACGTCGCGGGGAAGGCCGCCCTGCGCGTTCGCGTTTTTTGGGATCGCACCCGAAATCGCTCCGTGAACCAGCGAGGTCCGATCCAGCACCGTGACTTGAGCGCCGGCAGTCGGATCTGCAATCGCAATGATTCTGGTTTCCACATGCGCCCACAAGGCCGGGGCAATGAGCACTACCGTCATCACAGTCCGGGTAAGAAGCGGAGGGAACAAACCACGTAATCCCAGCGCGGAACGGAGGAATTTACGGGTGTTCATGAGGGTGAAACGGGCAGCACGGCAGTGATCTGGAGACGGCAAATCAAATAAAGCCGGCGGGCCGGAAAAGCTTACGCCAGATCTGGCGATTCGAATGGGATAAAATTTTGCCTTGAGGGGCCATTAGAAAACAAGCAAAATCATAATTCTTGTTACGTGACAGCACCTAATCGACGATGCAGGCCTTTCCTGTTGCGGTCTGGTGAAAGCAGCACGTCCGGATGTTGAGCATATTCGTAAATAATATCATGAAAAAGCCAGTTCGTCTCTTTTTTGTCGCGCCACTGGTTTTGCTGGCCGCTTGCACCACCATCACTCCGAAGCGGGACTTCGATCGCAATGCCAGCTTCGACCGATACAAGACCTACTCTTGGGCGATCGAGCCCAACACCCTTCCGCCGATCAATCCCGCGGTCGACCAGGCGATTCATTCCGCGGTTGACAAAGGCCTTGCTGACCGAGGCTACACGAAAGCCGAGGGCAAGACGCCGGATATCTACGTCGTCTATCACGTCACCTCAGTGCAGAAAACTGACGTGCGGCATTACACGGATTGGGGCTTTGGCACAACCTATCGGCCCGGATACGGCTTCTACGTCGGTTGGCCGGGAAATCCGGTCACCTACTCTGTGTTGGACCAGGACAAGGTGGGCGCGTTGATCCTCGATTTTGTGGAAGTGCGGCGGAATCAGCTCGTCTGGCGTGGTGTGGCCTCGTCAGCGATTGGCGAAAAAGGCGGGGACAACGCTTCCCGGGCCGGGCAGGCTGTGAAGTTGCTCCTGGCGGAATTTCCTCCACCTGCCACTCCAGCAGCGCGATAAACAACGCGGAAAAAGTCCGCTTGGCGGATGGAGGGCGCAGCTTTACCTTGCCCGCCCTTTTATGAAAACCGCCGCCACTCACGCCGAAGGAATTTGTTATCTTGCTGGCGCGGGGCCGGGCGACCTTGGGTTGGTGACCCTGAAAGTAAAGGACGTCGTCAGCCGGGCCGAGGTGGTCGTTTATGATTATCTGTGCAACCCGGAGATCCTCGCTTGGGCACCGCCGGAGGCGGAGATCATCTATGCCGGGAAAAAGGCGGGGCAGCATACCCTGAAGCAGGAGGAAATCGACGCGCTGCTCGTGGCCAAGACGCGTGCCGGAAAGCGGGTGGTGCGCTTAAAGGGGGGGCGATCCGTTCCTGTTTGGCCGTGGAGGGGAGGAAGCGGAAGCGCTGGCCGCGGCAGGATTGCGCTTCGAGATCATCCCAGGCGTGACTTCGGCGCTCTCTGCGCCGGCCTATGCAGGGATTCCCGTGACGCATCGGGATCACGCGGCACAACTGACGATTTTCACCGGGCACGAAGATCCCTCAAAGGCAGAAAGTTCGCTGGATTTCCGCCAACTGGCGGCAACGCCGGGAACAAAAGTGATGCTCATGGGTGTGGAGCGAATCGGAGTGATCACCGCGCGGCTGGTGGAGAATGGCGCTTCGCCGCAAACGCCGGTTGCGTTGGTGCGCTGGGGAACGACCGGCCGGCAACGGACACTCCGCGGCACGCTGGCGGACATCGCGGCCAAAGTCGAGGCGACCGGGTTCCAAGCGCCGGCCGTGGCCGTGATCGGCGATGTCGTCGGATTGCGCGATACCTTGAATTGGTTCGAGACCCGGCCGCTGTTTGGCAAGCGCGTCGTAGTCACGCGGACGCGGAAGCAAGCGGGCGCCTTGTCCTCCGGGATGCGAGCCTTGGGTGCGGACGTATTTGAACTGCCGACGATTCGGATCGAGCCGCCAAAAGATCTGCTCGAATTCGGGCGACTCGTGCAGGATGCGCATCAGTACGACTGGCTTGTTTTTACCAGCCCGAATGGGGTGACGGCCTTCTTTGAAATGTTCTACAAGATTTTCAAGGATGCCCGAGAGATCGGGGGCGTGCGGATCGCGGCCATCGGGCCGGCGACCGCCGCGCGCGTGCGTGATTATCGGCTTCACGTCGATTTACAGCCCGAGGAATTCGTGGCCGAAGCAGTGGTGCGGGCATTCCAAAAGGATGGTTCGATTGAAAACCAGACGATCCTCCTGGCCCGCGCCGAGCAAACGCGGGATGTGCTGCCCAAGGAATTGACGAAACTGGGGGCGATCGTGGATGAAGCGATTGCCTACCGGACAGTGCCTGAAACCGAGGATGTGAGCGGGGCTTTGGCCCGGTTCCGGGAAGAAGGAGCCGATTTGATCACCTTCACCAGTTCCTCAACGGTGGAGAATTTCGTAGCACTCAAGCTGTCCTGGCCGGAGGGGCTCAAAACAGCATCCATCGGTCCGATTACTTCGAAGACGATGCGGGATTTGGGGCTGAAAGTGGACGTGGAAGCCAGACAGTACGACATCCCCGGCCTGATCCAGGCGATTCAGGGATTTTATGGAGTCTGACGGGGATTTGTTTCCCCGACGATTTATGAAAATTACAGAAGGGTTGGCGCGATTATCGCTAAATCATGGCGCGTATGCCCCAACAAGAAGAAAACCTGGACGCCGATTTCGACTCCCAGTTGCAGGGTCTCTTTAAGGAGGCAACACAGAATATGGAGGACCACGCTGCCGCCGCCCAGAAGGCGGAGGAGGACAAGGAGCAGGAAATCAACCGCCGCGTGGAAGAGCGCATGGCGAAGTCCTACACTAGCGTTCCGCAAATGTTGCGTCCGTTGGTGCTGGGGCTCGAAGCGGTGACCCGAGCGGCCGGGGAAAATACGACGGTTTTGCAGAAGCTCGACAAGGTCAATGAGCAGGCGGTGGCAGCTCACGCGGATTTACCCGCCTTGATCCAAGGATTGCAGAATCTCGTCGATCAAAAGACCGGACTGAATCAACGCATGTTCGATGCGATGCACGAGGAGCTGAAAGGGTACAAAGATGGGTTCCTGCTCGAGTCCGTTCATAAGCCCATCATCCGCGACCTGATCTCACTCTATGATGATCTGGCCAACACCCACCGGCAAATGCAGGAGGCGGTGGCTGATGCCGCGAAACTTCCATCCGAGGTCGCCAACAAGCTGCTCGAACGTCTCAAGACGATGGCCACCAACATCGAGCATAATTGCGAGTTTATCGTCGAAGTCCTGGCGAGGTTGGAGGTCGTGCCGCTGCCGGTAGGCACGGGCAAGGTGGACAAACAAACGCAAAAAGCCGTGTCCATCGAAATCGCCGAAGATCCCGACGAGGACGGCAACATCGTGCGTCACGTCAAACGCGGTTTTAGCAGGAAGGGCCGTGTCGTGCGACCAGAGGAGGTTGTCATCAAAAAGTGGAAAGAAGGATTTTTGATGGCGCTTGCGAATCCCGCTTCTCAAAAGTGAGTGTTTTTCATCGCAAGGCACATAAACTGCGCTAGAAGTGGTTCACTGATCTTTACCCCGCATCCATGAGCGCCTCTGAAACCGCCCCCACCCGCAAAGCTGTTGGTATCGACCTTGGCACGACCTTTTGTGCCGTCGCCCACATCGACGCATACGGGAAGCCGCAGATTATTCCCAATTCCGAGAGTGAGAGAATTACGCCTTCCGTCATTCTCTTTGACGGCACCAACGCCATTGTCGGCACGCTGGCCAAGCAAAACGCCGTAGCCGAGCCAGAGAAGATCGTCGATTTCGTGAAGCGGGAAATGGGTAAGAGCAAGGCGCAGTTCCATCGCGAGTTCAACGGGAAGATTTATTCCGCCGAGGAGCTATCGGCGCTGATCATCAAGAAGCTGAAAAACGACGCTGAAAAATACCTCGGCGAAGGCGTCACAGACGCGGTGATCACGGTGCCCGCGTACTTCAACGATGCCGAGCGCACGGCTACGCTGCACGCCGGACAGTTGGCCGGCTTGAACGTTCTTCAGGTCATCAACGAGCCGACGGCGGCGGCGCTGGCCTACGGCCTCGACAAGCTCGATTCCGATCAGACCGTTTTCGTTTTCGATCTTGGTGGTGGCACGTTCGACGTCACGATCATGAAGATCGAGAACCATCACATCCGCATGATGGCGAGCAACGGCGACCATCGCCTCGGTGGCAAGGACTGGGACGATATCATCGTCAACTGGGTGGCCGACGAATTTGACAAGATCCACGGCGAAAATCCGCTGCTCGACCTGCAAAGCTACCAGGACCTCTACAACCGCGCGCTGACCGCGAAGATCCAGCTTTCCAGCCGCACCCGCACCACGATCGTGCACAGCTACAGCGGCAAGAGCGTGAAGCTCGACCTGACGCGTGAGGAATACGAAAATCGCTGCCGTCACCTGCTCGAAAAGTGCAAGACGATCTGCGAGATCGTGATGCAGGAAGCCGGCTTGGATTGGACGAAGATCGACCGCATTTTGCTCACCGGTGGCATGACCCGCATGCCTTCCGTGCGCGACATGATCAAGGCCATCTCGAACGTTCCGGTGGCGGACGACGTGAGCCCGGACGAAGCGGTGGCCATCGGCGCTGCGGTCCAGGGCGTCCTGGCGCTGCTCAACGAAGAGGATCGGCTCGGTGAGCGTGTGCTCCCGCAGGAAGTGCGCGAACAGTTTTCCAGCGAGGACGGATCGCTGATCAAGGTGACCAACATCACGACGCATACGCTAGGCGTGGTTTTGTGGGACGACGGCAAGATCGAGGAATACGTCTTCCCGATGATCCGGAAAATGACGCCTGTGCCTGTCGAAACGAAGAACTCCTTCGGCACGGCCAAGGCGAACATGAAAAACGCCATCGTGCGGGTCGTGGAAGGTGAAAGCACGGTGCCCGGCGAATGCACGCCGCTCGGCATTTGCGATATCGAGCTGCCCCCTTTCCTGCCCAAGGGCTCGCCCGTGGAGTTGACCTACACTTACAACGAAAACCAGGTTCTCGAAGTAATCGTCGACGCCTACGGACGCCAGAACCGGGTGCAGATTGCGCGCAACACCGGCCTCTCGGACGCCGAGATCGAAACGGCCACGGCCGATCTGTTACAGATCAAGGTTGTGTAACCAAGGGGCTTGAATTTCTTTTCGGCCCGTGGCTTTACCAAACCCGCTTCCCGACAATCCGACACGCTGGGACGGTTGGAGGAACTACAATTCCGAAGACCTGTATTCGCGCCTGTGCCTTTCCTACGACTCCAATCCGAGCCCGGAGCAGATTGAAGAGAATTGCCGGCAACTGCTCGTCTGGTGGCAAAAGAAGCTGCCGCTGAAGAATCAGCCGAGCAATCCGCTTTCGCAGATGCTGCGCGCGGGGCTCGATGAAGCTCCGGCCTATCTGGCCGAGGCGCGGACAAAACTGCTCGACCCGGAAACGCGATCGCAGTTCGACCTCTTTCTGCATTCGCAGATCGTGGAGGAGGCGCTGGGCGAATTCAAAAAGCTGCTCATTTTTGCCCTGGGTGAGAACAAGCTCCGGGAAGAAGATGAGAACCGTCTCTACGAGCGGGGGCGTGGGTTGGGCCTGACCCGCGATTCCATGCAGGCTGCCGTGAATGCGGAGTTGGAGCGCCTGGGCGCAGAGCGCGTGAGCGCCACGATGTTCGTTGCGCCTTTGCCCGTGGCGGCACCGGTGATGTCGGCCGCGGCGTACGCTGCGGCTGGAGATCCGCGCGATCCTTTTACCGAATTCCGCCGCATGCTCCGACTTTCCAAGCTCTGCCTCGAGGGCGAAGACATGACCGACGACCAGCGGGACGCGCTGTGCAACATGGGCGAAAGTCTTGGACTCACCGGTGGCCAGGCGGAGGACTTGATCGACGAATATCTCGAAGAGGCCAGCGGCATGCCGCCCTCACCGCTTCCCGCGCAGTCGCGCACGGCCGTTGCGGCACCGCCTCTGGTAGCGGCGAAGGTCACGTCCGCGGTGCAGGCCAAAAAACCGGAAGCTCCCGCCGCCATCAAGGAGCCGATCAATACCTCGCCCCTGGCGCGCGCCGGGGAGCGGCAAAAATACCCGAACTACACCAGTCCCTCCGGTGTCGAGATGCTGCTGGTTCCATCGGGCATGTTTTTCATGGGGAGCACGGCGAGAGAAGCGGCCCCGCACGAACAGCCGGTGGCTCAAGTCACGATCGGTTGCTTTTACATGTCCCGCTTTCCGATCACCAACGCGCAGTTCGAGAAGTTCGATCCCACGCACAAGATGAAGCGGGCGTCGGGAGCCGGCGATAATCATCCCGTGGTTTACGTCACGGCGAAGGACGCGGAGAAATTCTGCAACTGGCTGAGCAAGGAAGGAAAAAAATACCGGCTGCCGACCGAGGCGGAGTGGGAGTACGCAGCCCGCGGCATGGATGCGCGCACTTATCCGTGGGGCGACAAGCTCGATTCCGGCAACCTCGCGAATTTCGCCGACAAGCAGACCACGTTTGCCTGGCGCGACCCGAACATCGACGACGGCTTTCCCGAATCGTCACCCGTGGGCAGCTTCCCGCGTGGCGCGAGTCCCTTTGGCGTTGAGGACATGGCGGGGAACGTCTTCGAGTGGTGCCTCGATTGCTTTGAAGTCTACAAGAGCAAGGAGCGCGTCAACCCGCGTGGCAACACGATGGGACAAAAGCGCATCTATCGCGGGGGAAGCTGGAAGTCGCGCATGACGAACCTGCGCACGACCGCGCGCAACTTCAACTCACCGGACTACTCCTCGAACGACGTGGGCTTCCGCGTCCTGTGCGTCTGCGAGGCGTAGAGGATCAGGCAGCGATCGAATGCTGATCCCTGTGCGCTTGAGCGGCGAGGGGGAAAATGAAACAGCCAGCCCTTTTGAGGCTGGCTGTCTCGAACAACGAAACAATTTTGAATTCGGGAAAAGCCGGAAATTCTTTTTTGCGGGAACGGGGAAATTCGCCCCTATTCGGATCTATTCCGACTTAAGCCGCGTTGAAGCGGAACTTCGCCTTGGCGCGCTTGGCGTTGGACTTGGCCTTGCGCTTGGATTTTTGCGTCGGCGTCTCGAAGGCGCGGAGGCGGCGGACTTCGTCCATGATTCCCTCGGCGTCGAGTTTGCTCTTCAGGCGTTTGAGAGCGCGGTCGATAGGCTCTCCTTTGCGAACGATGACTTCAGGCATTGTGTTTCCCTTTGGGCTGATGGTTGTGAATAAAAAGTGGATAAGTGGGGTCCCATGGTAGGAGCGGAGGGGCTAATCGTCAATGGAGGTTTTGGAGAATTTTGGGGAGGGGTGGCGGGTAGGGGAGAGGATGGCCGAAAAACGCACTTTAGTCCCTGATATATAGCATTTTACAAAAAATAATCAGAAACGCTTATATCAAGCGATAAAGTTATTCTTTGCCTGTCTGTTCCGTCAACTTCTCCTTCAGCCGCGAGTACTCCGCGCTCTGGATCAAGTCCAGCTTCGCCCGCGCCTCCGGTTTCTCCCCCAGTTTCAGATGCACCCGCGCCAGATTCAGCAGCGCGAAATCCTTCTGCGGCGTCAGCTCATAAAAATGCTCCCAAGCTGCGAGCGCCGCGCGCCAATCGGGCAGGGGCATGCTGTAAAAAGTCTCCGCAAACGCGCGCGCATAATTCGCGTCGTGCGGCTCCAGTCGCGCGGCCTCGGAGAATTCCCGTAGTGCCTCGTCGAGCACCGCCGCCGCATCCGCATGTGACCCATCGAGCAGATCGTGGCGAAAGGTGAAAAGCACATTGGCATACGCGAAGTGCGCCGCCGCATCCTGCGGCACACTGGCCACCGCGCGCCGATAGTAGCCCGCCGCCTTGCGCACTTCGCCAATCGAAACATATCCGCCCCCGAGATGATCGAGCACCGTGGCATTCGCCGGATCGATCTTCTCCGCGGCCAGCCACGTCTCCATCGCGCGCTGCCGCTGCTCGATGCTCCACAAAAATTCCGCGTGGCCATTGATGATCTCCACATTGCGCGGATACTTCGCCTTCAGTCCGGCAAAGATGGCGTCCATCTTCTTCCAATCCTCCGCGCCCGCCTGCCGGGCGAAAAGCGCTGCCTCCATCAATTGCGCCGCGTGCAATTCCTCGCGCGGCCCCGGCGCCGGTGTCGCCACCGGTTCCGCCGCGAAGATCGGGAATCCCCCCAGCGCAAGATACGCAAAGACCCGCAGTTGACGGTATAAGACAACGTGCTTAGCTTCGGCCCGCAGTTTGGGAGCGTGATATTTTTTCACCGACTGAACGTAGTGTAGGCCCGGTCCAGACTGGCGCCAGCACGCGTTTGCCAGTAGCTTCCTTGCGGCGACTACCCCACTATGCAGAAACTCGACTTCGGCGAAAAACTCGACCTGATCCTCAAACAGGATCCGCGCTACGACCGGGAAGCCTATTATTTCCTCCGCGACGCGCTCGAGCACACGGTGAAGCAACGCAAAAAGGCCAAGGAATGCGGCGGGCACGTCAGCGGCCAGCAGCTCCTCGAGGGAATCCGCCAGTACGCCATCAAGGTGTATGGCCCCATGGTCCTGACCGTCTTCGGTTACTGGGGCATCCGCCGCGGCGAAGACTTCGGCGAGATGGTTTTCAATTTCATCCGCGAAGGCGTCTTCGGAAAAACCGAGACGGATTCGATCGACGACTTCGGCGGCGGCTACGATTTTCACGAGGCGTTTGTCGTTCCCTATCTGCCGGCGAAAGCGCCGGAGGCGCAGCCGCAACGGGAACCGGCCGAACAACCCGCGGAAAAACTTCTTTAATCGGCGCTCGCGGCTTTCGGGCTGCGATTATTCGTTCATGACGCCTCATTCCCTTTCCAGCGAGCCCGACCCCGCGGCCGGCCTCAGCTACCCGCCCGTCACCGCCCGCACCTGGACCCTGCCGAATGGCCTCGGCGTCATCGTGCAGGAAGATCACAGCGCACCCGTGGCCAGCGTGCAGGCCTGGATCGAGACGGGCAGCATCCACGAGAGCCAGCACCTCGGCGCCGGCCTCTCGCATCTCCTCGAGCACATGCTCTTCAAGGGCACGCCCACGCGCGGGGCCAGCGCCTTTGCCCAGAGCGTTCAGGACGCCGGCGGCTACATCAATGCCTACACCTCCTTCGAGCGCACGGTTTACTGGATCGATATCCCGGCCAAGGGCGTCCCGGTCGCGCTCGATCTGCTGGCCGATGCGGTAATGAATTCCACGCTGCCGGTCGAGGAATACACCAAGGAACAGGAAGTCATCCGCCGCGAATTTGCCATGGGCATGGACGACCCCGATCGCGTGAGCAGCCAGGCGCTCTTCGCCACGGCGTTCCGCGAGCACCCGTGCCGACACCCGGTGATCGGCTACCTAGATGTTTTCAATGGCCTCCACCGCGACGAGGTCATGGCCTACTACAAGAGCCGCTACGTCCCGAACAACATGTTCTTCGTCGTGGTCGGTGACGTGAAGGCCGAGGAGGTGCACGCCCAGCTCGCCGCGCTCTTCGAGCCGCACCCCCGCCGCAGCCTGCCGCCGGTTTATATCCCGATCGAGCCGCCACAACTCGGCCGGCGCGTTTCGCACCAGGAATTTGCCACCGAGCTCACCCGCCTGCACATGGCCTGGCACATCCCATCCGCCGCGCACGCCGATATCCCGGCGCTCGATGTCGCCGCCGTGGTGCTGGGCAGCGGCCGCAGCTCGCATCTCTACAAAGCCCTGCGCGAGGACCTCGCCATCGTCCATTCCGTGGATGCCTGGTGCTACGCGCTCACGCACGGCGGGCTCTTCGGCGTCGATGCCATGCTCGATCCCGGCAAGCGCGAGCAGGTCGAGAGCGAAATCCTGCGGCTCATCGCGCACCTGCGTGAATCCGGGGTGACCGACCGCGAACTGAACAAGGCCAAGAAAGCCGCGCTCAGCCATCAGCTCCAGGCCGTGACCACGATGCGCGGGCGCGCTTCCGATCTCGGCGCAAACTGGCTCCTGACCCGCAACCTCGATTTTTCCCGCGACTACCTCGGCGCGCTGCAGCGGGTTACCTCGGCGGACATCCAGCGCGTTGTGGCCAAGTACATCGTCGACCGCAATCTCACCGTTGTTTCGCTCAACCCGCCCGGCACGGAGACCCACGTCCAGGGCGCGGAGCAGGCCATCACCGCCGGAGAAATCCAGAAATTCGAACTTTCCAATGGGCTGCGGCTCCTCGTCCGCGAGGATCACCGCCTGCCGCTCGTCTCGCTCAATGCCGCCTTCAAGGCCGGGCTCCTTGCCGAGACCGCGGAGGATAATGGCCTCACGCGCCTGCTTTCCCGGGTGCTGCTCAAGGGCACGAAGACTCGCACCGCCGGACAGATGGCCGACGAAATCGAAGAACTGGGCGGCGTCATCGGCAGCGACGCGGGGAACAACAGCATCAGCGTCTCCGCCCGCGTCATGCGGCCCGATCTGCGCGCCGGCCTCGGCATCCTCGCCGATGTGCTCTGCAACGCCACGATGCCGGAAAAGGCCGTGAGCCGGGAAAAAGAAGCGCAACTCGCCTCGATCAAAGCCGAGGAAGAAGAGATGACCGTCGTCGCCCGCAATCTTCTGCGCGCGGAACTTTTCGGCAGCCACCCCTACGGCCTGCGCGCCTCCGGCACCCCGGAATCCGTCGCGCGCCTCACGCCCGACCACTTGCGCGCCTTTCGCGACCGCCATCTCGTGGCTCGCAACGGCGTGCTCGCCGTCTTCGGCGATGTCCACGCCGAGGAAGTGCGCGCGCTCGCCGAGGAAGTGCTCGGCGGCCTGCCCGCCGGCGAACCCGCGCTGACCAGTGTCGCCGCCTCACCCGCACTCGCCGCTTCGCGCGAAGCCGAAGTCATCAAGGACAAGGAACAGGCCGTCCTCATGGTCGGCTTCCCCGGCACCGATCTTTTCAGCCCCGACAACGCCGCGCTCGAGATCATCGACGAAGCGTGCAGCGACCTCGGCTCACGCCTCTTCCTGCGCATCCGCGAGGAAATGGGTCTGGCGTATTTCGTCGGCAGCAGCCAGATGGGCGGCCTGGCGCGCGGGATGTTTGGCTTCTACCTCGGCACCGCCCCGGAAAAGATCGCCGACGTCAAAGCCGCGCTGAACGAAGAAATCGCCAAACTCGCCCAGGACGGCCTCAGCCCCGAGGAACTCGCCCGCGCCAAGGAAAAGAACATCGGCCAGCAGGAAATCCGCAACCAGAGCAACGGCGCCTTCGCCTTCCAGGCCGCGCTCAATGAACTCTACGGCCTGGGCTACAACTATCACCTCCAGCAACGCGACGAGATCGCCGCGCTGACCGTCGAGCAAGTCCGCGCCGTGGCCCGGAAGTATTTCACGCAGCCCGCGATCACGGCGGTGGTGCGGCCGGCGGGGTAGGGTTCCATCACGCTTTGTCACCGCGAGTGTAGTGCGACAGGACGGCAATTCTTTAGAATAATTGTCTATCGCTTGGCGAGCGGTCAGATTTCATTTCGAGACTTTCTCAGGTGTCTCCTTCGATGGCGTGACTGCCTGCGTCGTGTCGGGAAGCAATAACGTAGTTGTGCCTCCACGTTTAGCGACCTCTCCGGGAAGTTTTACTGTATCCTCCCACGTTGTTTCGGAGGTGCGCGTCGTGATTCGTAGGTCTTGGTAGCGTCCGGAAGAGAACAAGAACTGGGCACGCGGATACTCTCCCAGCGTTGGTTGGCCGAAACGAAGCTCAACGATGAGATACGCAGCGTTGTCGTGAACGCCGCCGTAAAAGCTGCCGTAAAGCACCTTGAGTGTTTGGAGTTGAGGTTGGGGAACGATGGAAAACTCAGTAGAAGGAACATCGAATTTCGTGTCGTTCCAATTGACAGTAAGTTCCGTAATGGTTTGTCCGGGATTGGCGATGTGGACGGTGCCCTTGGCTGTCGGGTCGCCGCCAATGTTGAAGCCAAATTCCAGAGTGACAGCGTTCCAAGGCATGGCGCGGTCTTGGCTGGCGCGACTCGTCAGGGCAACGGTGAGCACGAGAAAGAAATAAAGGGACGATTTCATGGAATGTTCGCGGAGTCGGACTGTTTCCAACGACAGTGCCCAAGCGGCAACGTCTTGGCAAATGCCAACGGCCAGCAGGAAAGCTCACCCCAAAAGCCGGTAACCAAGTGAGTTCGTGAATACATCGGAAAAGGATTACCGGCGGAAATTCTACGGGCAAAATCGGCCGAAATTCGGCGAATGATTGTTTGAATACAGCCTGAACTACCAAAAAAGTTCCATTGCGAAGCTGTAAGTCGACTTCCCGAGAATGAGCACGCTACTTTGGTCTTTTGAATGCCTTCGCCTCCGCTACAAAACGCATATGTGCGAAATAGCAGAGCGGAAGTGGGACATCATTGACTACCGAAGTCTTGAGGAATTCCACACTCGCTTTTTGGAATGGGAAAGCAAACACGCAACCGCCACGGATGCTGAGCAAGTCCACACGGCAATTTTTGGCGGAAACCGATGTAAGATTACGTTCAATGAAGAGTGCCCCCGGAATTCACGTTAAATTCTCGCGGCTCATGTGGGGACGCAGAGCGGCTCGCATTGCCTTTCCGTCTCGCGGGCAGTCCACAATCACCATGGCCAGCCGCACAAGGGCGACCTCGTAGGTGAGCGCGCGCGCGGAATGGACTCCGAAGGTAAGGACTTGTTCGATTCCGGACTGATGACGTTCGAGTCGACTGCGGCCCGTTTTCTCTAGTCCTTTCAAAAAGCTCTCGATGCACCGACACACCGGGTCGTTGTCCGCAGGTTCTCGATTGGAGGGCATCCGTTAATTCGTGAAGTCAGCGACGATGCCAATTTTAGCGGGCTCGTGAATTTTGACCTGCCATCCATGTTGAACGGCGAAGGCAGCAATCTCCACTGCCTGCTCTGCCGGGGGCACTTCCCAACAATGGCGAAGCACATGTTCAAAAATTCGGCATGATTCCTTGTATCTCAGTGTGTCCCTGACGAACGCGGCTAAATGTTCCGGATTTTGAATCATGGACACGTTTTGTCATCTGCCTGTCCCAAAGTCGGCCTCACGATGTCCCTCGCGATTTCCTTGCCGTGTTCATTGCAGACACTCAGGGGAGTGGCTTCCGTGACGCGTCGTTTCGCTTCATCGTCGGCAGCCTCCCACGAATCAAAGGTCATGCTCCAATCCTCCCCCTCGGCGCTGAGGGTGAATCTGCTGTTCAGAACGTCGCAATAAAGCAGCAGCTTAAGGGGCGATTTCATTTTTCGATTTTCCATTCCGCAGAACAACTTTCATATATCTGACACCTTTCTCGTCCAACATCGTCACCTGTGAATCCATGTCGCCCGGCAGAGTACCCGAGTAAGTAAGAGCATCTTGAGCAGATGTGAATTCCGCCTCCCAACCGTCGCTTTCCCGGCGCAGGATATACCGGCGGTCAGATAAAATCCGAATCGTAAAATTGTCTTTTTCCATAGGTGGGGTGAGTGCGGGGAATTCCCTTGGCGAATCTGAAACGCCACCACCTAGAAAACGCA
>Ga0206924_1051_pt1 | contig 29737 bp, 24 predicted proteins | sample Alteio_BWOrgHeat_61_FD_152947 | JGI IMG/M metagenome (GOLD analysis project Ga0206924, IMG submission 152947) | Enriched cells from forest soil in Barre Woods Harvard Forest LTER site, Petersham, Massachusetts, United States -... | ecosystem: Environmental > Terrestrial > Soil > Temperate forest >...
GATCAGCGCTCGGCCGTGGAAGAAAAGCGCGCCAAAGTTCTGCAGTTGGCCAAGCTCAGCCGGGCAGAGCACGTCGAAAAAGTGGCGCAAGATCGCTTCACGCTGAAAAAGGTTCAGAGCAAGCAGATCATCCAGCTCACGGGTAGCAATATAAACACTCCGGTTTCTGAAATCACGGCGAAGGAGTTTTAGTTGAAGTCGCGCATTCTTTTTATTTTCGCGGGCATGATCGGGTTGTGGATTTTGCTCTTAGTGCGCGCCGCCTGTTTACAAACTTTTCCTGATGAGCGGCTGAAAACCTTGCAAGAAAGACAGTTTCAGACTGTGATCACCTTGCAGTCACGTCGGGGCGCCATTGTTGATCGGAAAGGTCGCGAGCTGGCACTATCGACCACGGCGTACTCGCTCTATGCGGACCCTAAGTTGTTAGAGGGCAAAAAAATATTGGCCAAGAAACTCTCCAAAGAGCTGGGTCTATCTGCGGAAGGAATTTTCGCAAAAATCAAAGACAAGAATAAACGTTTCAACTGGATTGCTCGACTGATTCCAAAAGAAAAAGCGGATCTGATTAAATCCTGGGACATCCGTGGCCTGTCTTTCGTCGAAGAATTTCGGCGTGTGTATCCGAACGATCATCTTCTGTCCCACACGCTAGGCATGATTGGAAATGAAGGTCAGGGCCTAGAGGGCTTAGAGCTTCAATATGACCAGCAGCTTCGCGGTAATAAGAAAAAAGTTTCCCTGCGCCGAGATGCTCGCGGTCGCCCGTTGATTGTGGACGGAATGATGTTCGCAGAAAATCCGGACGGAGCGGAAGTTCGTCTTACCATCGACTCAGAGATGCAGCACATGTTGCAGGGTGAACTCACCAATGCGGTGACAGAGTTTGATGCGGATCAGGCTTTTGGAGTGATCTTGGATGTTCAGACTTCGGCGATTTTGGCCATGGTGAACACTCCGGTGTTTGATGCGAACCAAGCCGGAAAAGTGCCTGCGGAAATTCGGCGCAATCGGGTCATCACCGATACTTTCGAGCCCGGAAGCACGCTGAAGACCTTCGCGATCGCCACCGCCCTACAAGAGAAAGTCATCGCGCCTAACACCAAATACAACACGCAAAACGGAGTGATGCACATCGGGGATCGTGTGATTCGCGAAGCCGAGGCTTCTCATCAATGGGCGAATTTGACCGTCAGTGAAATTTTGGCATATTCTTCGAATATCGGTGTGACCAAAATCGCTTTCGACATTGGTGCAGAAAGTCTGCGCAAGGGTTTGAGTGATTTCGGCTTTGGCAATAAATCCGGCCTGGATCTGCCCGGTGAGGCTAAGGGAAATTTGCAGCCGCTTCCATGGAATCAGCATCTGCTCAGTAATGTTTCATTCGGGCAAGGTATTGCGGTGACACCGTTGCAAGTGGCCAATGCTTACGCAGCGATTGCGAATGGTGGAACGCTGAACACTCCGTTCCTGGTCAGCAGTGTTCGCGATCCTGACACAGGTGAATTGCAAGAAACTAAAGTCAAGCCCATTCGCCGAGTGGTCTCTACCGAAGTGGCAGAGTCCATGCGTTTGATGCTTTTGGGAGTGACAGCTCCGGGTGGAACCGGAACCAATGCCAATGTCGAGGGTTTTTTGGTGGGTGGAAAAACGGGAACCGCGCAAAAGGTCAACCCCAACGGACGCGGCTATTTACAAGGGGCCTATATTTCTAGTTTCGCCGGTTTGATTCCTGCGGGGGATCCGCGCTTTGTGATCTACATTGCTGTCGATCATCCCAAGAAAACCTCCTATTATGGTGCTGCAGTGGCCGCACCCGTTTTTTCACGAGTGGCCAGCTATGCGGTGCGCATGGAAGGTTTGGCGCCGATGCTTCTGACAGAAAAAAACTTCTTACCGAGCAGTGGCTTTGGAACAGTGGAATCTCGACAGCCGCTGGCAAAAAAGAAGGGCGTAAAAAAAATGGAGTTGGCGGCTTCAAGGAAAGATACTCCCAAGGTTAAAAAATCCGTGGGTCATCGACTTCCCGCCGTGGAAACTCCGACTGTGTTGACAGCTTCTGATTTTGTGACGAAAAAAGAAGTGAACAATTTGGTCGTCATGCCTGATTTCAAAAATCAAAGTTTGCGCGACGTGCTGCGCGTACTTTCAGGACATGAACTGGAGATCAAAGTGGTGGGATCAGGACTAGTGTCAGAAACTGAGCCCGCATCTGGCAGCGAGATTCAAGAAAATCAGACCGTGGTGCTTCATCTTAAATAGTTTTCAGATAATCATTGGCTTTTTGGATGATCTGCTGGGGAATTTCATGCCCACCAGAGAACGTAAGTAACTTGCCCCTCATTCCGCCCTGTGTGAGAAGAGTCTCTAGCTGTTGGGCGTTTTTGTGACTCAACACCATATCGCCTTGACCATGGCTTTGGAAAAAGTGTGCACCTTTGCGTTTTTCGAGTAAGGGTTTCCAATCATCTTGGCAAATAAGAGCTCCTGAAAGAATCATCAGTCCCTTTGGAGTTTCTGGAGCATGCAAAAATGCATCAGTCGCCAACATCGCCCCTTGACTAAATCCGCCCAGAATCACTTTGTTCCACGGCACGCGGCTTTCCTTGATCATCTTTTGAATTTGCGGGCGAATTTTTTTTAAGCCTTCCGGATATTCACTGGCCATTTCCCTCACAAGTCCTTGGGCCGACGCCTGTTGAATGGCCGCCATGTCGATGTTCCACCAAGCGCGTCCGGTCCATCCAGGTCCGATGGGAACTTCCAGTGGCCCTTGCGGAAAGAGGTAGTCCGTGGGTTTCGACGGCTTCATTACATCTGACAGAGTCTGCAGATCATAGGCGTCGGCACCATAACCATGAAAAAGGATGAATAGGTCCGCATCATTGGCGGCATCGTTGGAAGGCACTTCAAGGCAATTGATATTGGCAAGTCTTCGCATTCATTGGATCTAACATATTTTTATCTCTGACAGTGAGTATTTTTTATGTCAGAATCTGAAAAGATGAAATTGAAAGAGCTTCTGTCCATTCTGCCCGAGTTTCCAGGCCTCAGTGTTCCAGAGGCCGTGGGTAGCAGTCCCGTGATTCAAATCAGTGTGGACTCCCGCAAAGTGGATAAAAACTCGGTTTTTGTGGCCATTCGTGGGTCGCAGGTGGATTCGCACCGCTATTTGTCCGAGGTCTTAGAAAAAAATCCGCTGGCGGTGGTGTTTGAAGGTGACGATGGGTTCGGTGAGAATTCAACCACGTTAAAACTTCAAGTAAAAAATTCCAGGGAGGCTTTGGATTTATTGGCCAGTCGGTTTTACGGCGATCCTTCTAGGCAATTGCTCATGTTCGGTGTGACCGGAACCAATGGTAAAACCTCGAGCACTTATCTCTTTGAGCATATTTTTACTTCCATGGGATTCCCGACCGGAGTCATCGGCGGCAATCGCCACTTTTTGGGAACTCAATCATGGCCAACAGGAAATACCACTCCGGGCTCGCTAGAGCTTCAAGGTCGCCTGGCAGAAATGCGGGACCTGGGGGCGAAAGCGGTGGCTATGGAAGTCACTAGTCATGCATTGGACCAGCGTCGTGCCGACAGTGTTCACTTCAATGTGGTGTTGTTCACCAATTTGACTCGCGATCATATGGACTATCATAAGGACATGCCGAAATATTTTGCCGCCAAACAAAGACTCTTCACGGACCTCTTGTGGAAGAGCGGTAAAGTTCCGCACAATGCAGTGATCAACATCGATGATCCCTATGGTCGGCGGTTGCGAGTGGCGGGCTTTGCAGGACTTTGGACTTTTGGGAAATGCAAAACGGCCGACTTTCAGTTCGAAATCACCAGTGGCGATTTCGCTAGCACTCAGTTCCATTTGAAAACTCCGAAAGGGCAGCTGAATGCTTCGGTTCCGCTCTGCGGATTGCACAATGTTTACAATGTGGTCGGTGTGCTGGCCGCAGTGGCCAGTTTAGGTATCCCAGTCGACTACGCGGTGAGGGCGCTGCAGAATTTTCCGGGCGTTCCGGGTCGACTACAAAAAGTGAAAGTGCCCGGAGACCTCAACGTCTTTGTGGACTATGCTCACACACCTGACGCTCTAGAAAATGTGCTGAAGGCACTGAAAGAAATTCGTCGGCAGAAAGAATCATCGCAAAGAATCATCACAGTTTTTGGCTGCGGTGGGGATCGCGACAAAGGCAAGCGTCCGCAGATGGCGAAAGTGGCGGAAGAGCATTCGGATTTGATCGTGGTGACCTCCGACAATCCGCGCACCGAAGATCCCATGAGCATCATTTCGGACATCATGGCTGGATTTATAAAAATGAAACCATTTGTGGAGCAAGACCGGCGGGCGGCGATCGCCCTGGCTCTGCATCAGGCCCGTCCCGGGGATGTGGTTTTAGTCGCCGGCAAAGGGCACGAGGACTATCAAATCCTAGGAACAGAAAAAATTCATTTCAGCGACCTTGAAGCCGTGCAGGAGATCCTTTCATGATTTCTTTTAATTTGGATTTTGTCGTGAAGGCAACGGCGGCACAGGTGCTGAGCCGACATCAGGAAATTTTCGAGGGTATCGCCACCGACACACGGGTGGGCATGAGTCGGCGGCTTTTTATTGCGCTCAAGGGCGACGCTTTCGATGCGCATCAGTTCTTAGAATCAGCGGCGCAACAGGGTGCCGCGGCGATTTTGCTTCATGATGATTCGAAGCTCACGCCGCAATTGCTCGAGCGAGTGACGGTCATCAAGGTCAAAGACACCCTAAGGGCCCTGCAGGATTTAGCCACGGCCTATCGTCGAAAAAGCTCGGCGGAAATCATCGGCATCGCGGGCTCCAATGGCAAAACCACCAGCAAGGAATTTTGCGCCGCTCTTCTAGGTACATTTCGCAAAGTTCATTACTCCAAAGGCAGCTTCAACAATCACTGGGGCGTGCCTTTCACTCTTCTGGCTATGTCTGAAGAGTCCGAACTTGCCGTCGTAGAAATGGGAATGAACCACGCCGGAGAGCTAGCGCTGCTGGCCCAAATTGCAGAGCCCGACATTACTGTGGTCACCTACGTGGGCATCGAACACATCGAGCACTTCGGGACTTTAGAAAAAATTGCCCAGGCCGAAGAAGAAATTTACCAGCATTCACCGGCGAAGGCTGTGCGAATTTTTAATCTGGACAACATCTACACGCGTGAGATGCTGCCAAGATCGAAAGCTCATTTTCCGCAGGCGCGGGTTTTGACTTTCTCGGAAAAAGAGAGCGCCGACGTTCAGCTACGAATCAAAAGTGTTTCGATGCAAGAACTGATGGTCACCGGCCAAATTGGCAGCGTCAGTGGCGAAGCGACGGTACCTGTCTTTGGCAAACACAATATCACGAATTTGATGGTGGCGGCCGCGGTGGGTTTAGCTGCGGGGCTGACTCCGCAACAAATTTGGTCAGGGCTAAGTGCTTGCCGCACCACTTGGGGTCGCAATCAGTTGCTGACCACAGAATCAGGTGCGCTGATTTTATTTGATGCCTACAATTCCAATCCCGATAGCATGATGGCGCTGGTAGAAAACATGTCATTGGTGCATGCCGAAGGTCGAAAGCTGGGAATCTTCGCAGAAATGCGTGAACTCGGAGAGTTGGCCCCTCAGCTTCACCAAGAGACCGGTCAGTCCGTGGGCAAATCCAACCTAGATTTGATTTGGTTTTACGGTGATCATGCCGAGGACTTTGCGCGCGGCCTGCGTGAATCCAAATTCGCTGGCGAAATTCTAACGAACAAAGACTTCGACTTGGCCACAGCGAAAAAACTGGCGGGCAGTTTGCGAAAAGGTGACATTGCCTTGGTCAAAGGCAGTCGGGGAATGCAGCTTGAGCGCTTCGTGAAGGAAGCAAAGCCCTTATTTTTTGAGGCCAAAACGTGATTTCAGAAATTTGGAATAACATTTAGAAATCAAATACTTATAAACATTCCCTTGCTTCTTTGTAAAGTCTTGTGCTAAACGAATTAGTCTATGCTTTATCAGCTTTTGTATTCCTTCTCTGATCACATGTCCGCCCTTAATGTATTTCGCTACATCACGGTTAGAACTTTCATTTCGTTTTTTACCGCATTTCTTCTGTGCTGGCTTTGGGGCCCGTATTTCATCCGTCGATTAAAAGACATGCAGCTGGGCCAGACCATCCGTGATGATGGCCCGCAGTCTCACCAGAAAAAAGCGGGAACACCGACTATGGGTGGTGGGTTGATTTTACTTTCCACTTTGGTTCCAGTTTTGCTTTGGGTGGACATTTTGAATCCTTTGGTTTGGGGCACCTTGATAGTGACCTGGGGTTTCGGGGCCATCGGTTACATCGATGATTATTTGAAGGTCAGCAAAAAAAATACGAAAGGCCTTCCAGGAAGAATCCGCTTGGCCGGAGAGTTCCTTATTTCAGGAGCGGTCATCTTCGTCTTGATTCATTGGTTTGGCCTGTCGACGAAACTTTATTTTCCCTTTTTCAAACATATTTATTTTGAGCTGGGATATTTGTATGTGGCGTTTGCGGCCCTGGTGATTGTGGGTACAGCGAATGCCGTGAATTTGACGGACGGCCTTGATGGTTTGGCGATTGTGCCGGTGATGATCTGTGCCAGCACTTTGGGGTTATTCGCGTATGTGGCAGGACACTTTGCGATTTCTTCTTATTTACAAATTCCTCACGTGGCAGGCGCCGGTGAATTGACTCCGGTGGCGGCGGCCATTGTTGCCGGTGGTTTGGGATTTCTTTGGTTCAATACGTTTCCCGCACAGGTGTTCATGGGAGACGTCGGCAGTCTAAGTCTGGGTGGATTCCTGGGAACGATTGCGGTGTTCACCAACAATGAACTCTTAATGATTATTTTGGGCGGAGTCTTTGTGGTCGAGGCACTTTCTGTGATCGTGCAGGTGATCTCATTTAAGATGACCGGCAAGCGTGTGTTTAAAATGGCCCCCATTCATCATCACTTTGAGCTCAAGGGCTTGTCAGAAACTAAAATCATTGTGCGCTTTTGGATCATTTCTATTTTGTTGGCCATACTAAGTTTAGCAACGTTGAAGTTGAGGTAAATCATGTTTCAGGATGTATCGGAATTAAAGGACAAAAAAATCCTTGTTGTGGGCCTTGGAAAAACAGGGGTATCGCTAGCACATTTTTTGACCGAGCACGGGGCGCAAGTCACAGTGACAGATCACAAATCCAAGCCCGAATTGGCGGCGCAATTGGAGCTTTTGGGGCCCTTGCCGATCAAGTTTGAACTGGGTGGTCACAGTCCGAAAACTTTCGTGCAACAGGATTTGGTGATTTTAAGTCCTGGCATCCCCACTCATCTTAAGATTTTCGATTATGCTCGCTCTCAGGGAATCAAGATCACCGGGGAACTTGAGTTTGCCTCTCAGTTTGTCAAAGAACCCATGATCGCCTTGACCGGTACTAATGGTAAAACCACCGTCTGTGCCCTGATTGAGGGAATGTTGAAGGGCTCCGGTCTAGAAGTTTGGTCCGGTGGTGCTAACGGCATTCCGCTGACAGAGTATTTGCGCTCAGGAAAAAAAGCCAAAGTCGTCATCGTAGAGGTGTCTAGCTACATGTTGGAAACGGCAGAGACTTTCGGGCCATCGAACATCGTATTTATGAATCTGGCAGAAAATCATTTGGATCGTTATCGCTCAATGGAAGAGTACGTGAACGCCAAGCGCCGAATATTCCGCAACACCACGCAGGCCACCACCAGCATCTTGAATGCGGATGACAACGCTGTGGTGGAGTTGGCCCGCGATCCTGCGGTTCAGCGTGGTCGAATATTTTATTTCTCTCGCAAGCCGGCGCTAGAACCTCAAATCATGAACATCGGTGGAGCCGTCAACATCGGAAAAGAAATCAAGGTGCGCACCGGCCCTGAAATCGAGTCTTTCAAAATCGATGCGATGAAGATGCTGGGAAAGCATTCCATTGAAAATTTGATGGCTGCGATGTTGGTTGCTCGCGAACACGGAGCCACCCGTGAATCCATTCAAAATGTGATCAATACTTTTAAAGGATTGCCTCACCGTCTGGAGTACGTTCGCAAGGTCGGCGGAGTTTTATTTTACAACGACTCTAAGGCCACCAATGTGCACGCCATGCTGAGAGCATTGGACTCCTTTGAAGAAGGAATTATTTTGATTGCCGGCGGCAAAGATACGAATCTTTCTTTCGAGGCGCTCCGAGGTCCAGTGAAACGCAAGGTCAAGACTTTGATCCTGGTCGGCGAAGCCAAAGAGCGTATTAACCGCGATGTGGGAGACTTCAGCGAGACCTTTTTGATCGGAACCTTCGAAGAGGCCGTGTTGATTGCTTACCAAAAGTCTAGGATTGGCGACATCGTTCTGCTTTCACCGGGCTGTCCTAGCTTCGATATGTTTGACAGCTACGAAGAGCGAGGCGATTATTTTAAGGAGATCATTCGCAAATTTAATTGATGATTTTGTTTTCACGGAGGAAACATGTCCAGAGCTTCATTAGTCAAACATCTTGTATCATTAACTCTTGGAGTGCTGTTGCTAGGGGCCTGTACCTCTGGTCAAATCAAGGCTCGTAAAGAGGCTCGTGAAAAAGCTTCTCATGAGTCTCATATCTATTGTGAATTCGTGAACGGTGAGGTTTTTCCTGATGTGGATGTTGCCGTCAATTTGGGAATGGCGGACCACTGTAACTCTGATGGTTCAATGACTCTGACCAGTTATCGTTCGCCCTCTGAAGCTGTGGGTTTGGTTTATTGCTGCTCGATGAAAGATGACGTTGCCGCGAAAGCTGAAAACAAAGACCCCAAATTTACAAAAAAATCCGATAAGGCAGAAAAAGCAGTTGATAAGCCCGCGGCAAAGCCCGGCAAAACTGACGCTTCTCCGGCGGATGCTCTTCCAGAGATCAAGTAAAATATGTTCCGACACTTATCGAGCAGTTTACTGCTGGCGATCATGGCCCTGTTGGGTGTCGGGCTAGTTCAAGTTTATTCATCTAGTTTTGTTTTTGCCACCGAGTCCTATGGTGACGGTCTTTACTTCTTCAAACGACAACTGGTTTTCACCGCCATCGCCTTTGCGACGCTATTATTTTCGGCCCAGTTTCCCCTGCGCTGGATTCAAAAATGGGGTTGGTTGGCATGGGTTTTTGGTGCGCTGGGTGTTCTAGCCACTTTGATTCCTGGTGTGGGTGTCAGAGTGGGCGGCGCCATTCGCTGGCTGCAATTGCCTTTTGGTCTAAGGTTTGAACCGTCGGAAGTTTTGAAGTTATCGTTCAGTCTTTTGTTTGCAGCACTTCTTTCCAGAAATGAAAATGTATTGGGTAAAGTGAAATTGGGCTATTTGGGTCTGATCATCGCCTTGCCACTGTTGTTTTTGTTGAAGCAGCCTGATTTTGGAAGCTTCGCGATCATCGTCGTGGTCGGAGTGTCTCTGCTCTTTGCGTTCGGCTTACGTTGGAAATACATACTCACGGCTTGGGCGGTGGTACTTCCGGCATTTTATTACTTGGTGATGTTGAAAGACTATCGGCGCGCACGGGTGCTGACCTTTCTGGATCCTTGGTCTGATCCAGAGCAAAATGGTTTTCAGGTGATTCAGTCCATGCTTAGTTTTTCCAACGGTGGTGTCACCGGAGTCGGCCTGGGTCAGGGTCAGGGAAAACTCTTTTTCCTGCCAGAGGCGCACACCGATTTCACTATGGCCGTGCTCGGCGAAGAGGGTGGCTTTGTCGGATTTTTTCTGGTGATGAGTCTCTATGGATTTGTGGTATTGCGCGGATTTCAAATTGCCGTTCGCTGCAAGGATAATTTTCAGAAGGCTTTGGCCCTGGGTATTTCCATGACTTTTGCGCTCAGCGTTTTTATCAATGTCGGTGTGGTTTTGGGAGTGCTTCCCACGAAGGGATTGACCCTTCCGTTCTTGAGTTACGGCGGAAGCTCGCTCGTTGTTTTATGTCTAATGTTCGGAATTTTGTTAAATATTGAGAGAGCTACAGCAGACACGGGCGTGTCCTCATTTGGCTGGACGTCGCGAGAAGGTCAATTTAAGGCGAGTTCAAGGCGCGAGGAGAAGGCGTAGTAGTGCTACGGTGCCGACGAGCAACGATGGAATCGCCTTAAATTGACCTTCGTAGTAGTTCAGCCAAATGAGGACACGCCCCAACATCAATTTCCTTTTCAGAAGGCCTCCTCCAGTTTAAAGTCTTGAGATGGACCCTAAAGTTATATTTATTGCGGGCGGTGGAACCGGCGGTCACATTTATCCCGGCATTGCCATCGCACGCGCTTTGTTGGCTAAGGATTCTCAGCTGCAACTGCGTTTTGTCGGAACAAAAACAGGTTTAGAAAACAAGATCGTTCCGCGTGAAGGTTTTGCCTTGGACCTGATCCAGGGAGGAAAACTCAACTTCTCCGGTGGAATTTCTGAAAAAATCAAAACCTTATGTAAGATCCCGGTAGGACTCCTGCAGTCGGTGGCATTGATTTGGAAACACAAACCCAGTTTTGTTCTGGGGGTCGGTGGCTATGCTTCTGGTCCATTTGTTTTGGCCGCCGCGATACTGGGAGTTCCAACCGCGATTTGGGAGCCCAACGCCCACCCTGGTATGGCCAATCGTTGGTTGTCGCGATTCGTGAATCGTTGCTACGTGGTTTTCTCTCAGAGCAAAGCGCAATTGAAAAATCGGCAAATCCTACAGTTTGGAATGCCGGTTCGCAAAGCCATCGAGGAAGCCAAAAAAGCTGCACGCGCGGATGCGAATTTCCACCTACTTTCCTTTGGCGGCAGCCAAGGCTCACGGGCAATTTCCACGGCGCTCAGTGAGGCTATAGTTCAGGGGGGCGCGTGGACCAATGATATAAAGATCGTTCATCAAATTGGCTCTGTGGATTTTGAAAAAATGAAGGCGAAATATGCAGGTCATGAAAATGTGGTGACCCCTTTTGAATTTATTTATGACATGGAAAACTATTATTCTTGGGCGGATCTAGTGGTGGTCCGGGGTGGTGCCAGTACGATCACAGAGCTAGCTGCCTTCGGCGTGGTCCCCATCATCATTCCCCTGCCAGCAGCCGACAATCACCAGCAGAAAAATGCTGAAAGCTTGGTGAGCGCAGAAGCAGGAATAGTACTGCCGCAGGAGAATCTAACTCCACAGAAGTTGATAGAAGAAATTCAACGCTTAAGAAATGACCCCGCTCGGCTGAAAAAAATGTCGGAAAATATTCTTCGGTTTTTTCAGCCCCACGCTGCAGAAAAAATTGCCACCGATATTCTTGAACAAGTGGGCAACACATGAATCAGTTGAATAAGTCTCGGTTTCACTTTGTGGGTATTGGTGGCATTGGCATGTGTGGCTTGGCAGAGCTTCTGCATAACATTGGTGCGCGCGTGACCGGCAGTGATCAAGGGGAAAATGCCAACACCGAACACTTAAAGAAAATGGGAATTCAAATTTTCAAGGGTCACAAGCCTGAGCAGGTGGGTGAGGTCGATGTCGTGGTTTACTCGAGCGCCGTGCAACCTGAAAACCCCGAGTTAAAGGAGGCCCGGGCGCGAAAAATTCCGCTGATCCCGCGGGCCGAGGCCCTGGCAGAAATCATGCGCTTGCGGCGAGGGCTGGCTGTCGCAGGAACCCACGGAAAAACCACGACTACCTCGATGGCTGCCGCCATTTTTCTTGAGGCCGGCTCGCAGCCGACGATCGTCGTCGGTGGTCGCTTGGACTTAATTCAGAGCACAGCTCTTTTGGGACAAGGGGAATGGTTGATCGCAGAGGCCGACGAAAGCGACGGTAGCTTCAACCGCCTGTCACCGGAAATTGCCATCATTACGAATATCGATTTCGATCACATGGATTACTACAAGACTTTTGAAAACTTGCAGCAGGCTTTTCTGGCCTTCGCGGGAAAAATTCCGTTCTATGGCGCCGCCATCGTTTGCGGAGATGATGTGGTGCTTAGATCGCTCTTTGATCAATATCATAAAACAGTTTTGACTTATGGCTTTGCTGAATCCAACGACTATGTGATTCGCGGCAGTCACGGAAAATATGAACTGATTTTTGAAAAGAAAAAACTGGGTGATTTTGAGCTCAACGTTCCAGGTGTACACAATGCGCTCAATGCGGTGGCGGCAATCGTCGCGGGTTTAAAAGCGGGATTCAGTTTTGAAGTTTGTCGTTTGGGCTTGCTTCGTTTCCAGGGCGTGGATCGACGTTTTCACTTTAAGGGAACTCTGACCCAACCCAAAGATGTTTTGATTTATGACGATTATGGACATCATCCCACCGAAGTGAAGGCCACTCTTCAAGGTTTTCGGGAAAAGTTTCCCCAGCGCCGACTGGTGGTTTTGTTCCAGCCACATCGCTATTCGCGGACGCAGAGTTGCTGGCATGAGTTCACCACTTGTTTTTCCCAGTGTGACGAGCTTTATATCACAGATATTTACGGCGCTGGTGAAAAGCCGATCGAGGGAATCAACTCTGAAAACCTGGTGAAGGAAGTCAAACATCCTAGGGTGAAATATCTGCCCAAATCATCTTTGCAGAAGGATTCTTTGCTGAAAGATTTGAATTCTGGGGACGTGTTTTTGACCTTGGGTGCCGGGGACGTGTGGAAGGCTGGAATGGCCCTTCTGGAAAAATAAGCAGGAGCAATCTGTTGGTACAAATCAAAAAAAATGTGGATTTGAGTTCGTTCACATCATGGATGGTCGGCGGTCCTGCCGATTTTTTCTGCCTACCTTCCAATCTGGAAGAGCTTCGTGAGGCCTTAGAATTTGCTAAAACCAAGACTTTACCCACGACCATTCTTGGCGGTGGCAGCAATGTACTGATCTCTGATTCTGGAATTTCAGGATTGACCATCGGACTGAAGAATCTTTCGGGGGTTTTGCGAAGTGAACCTGTCGCCGACCGATGGCTGCTCGAGGTCATGGCCGGCACTTCAAAGTCGGAAATTCTTAAAATTTTTCTAAAACAGAAATTAGCACCCTCCGTTTTTTTGGCAGGAATTCCTGGCGACGTCGGCGGCGGGGTCGCGATGAACGCCGGAATCGGAGAAATGCTGACTCCACGAGAGTTTGTCGAAATCACTGACTGGGTGGAAGTGATGCGATTCGATGGTTCGGTGAATCGGTTGGAGGCGAAAAAATTGCGCTGGACCTATCGTCACTGCGAAGGTTGGCAACCGGGAATCATTATCAAAGTGGGTTTGAGCTGGAAAAATCAGCCAGAGGACTCGATCTTAGTCCAGGCAAAGTCGGCGAATCAGAATCGTTTAAGCAAACAACCTTTAGACATGCCCAGCTGTGGTTCTGTGTTCGTGAACCCACCAGGACACAAGGCCGCAATGTTGATCGACAGCTGTGGGCTCAAGGGCTACACTTTAGGCAAGACCCAGGTGTCGCTCAAGCACGCCAACTTCATTGTGAATTTGGGTGGCGCCACTTGCGCTGAAATTTGGCAAGTGATTCAGCACGTGCAAACGGTGGTCAAAGCCAAGACCGGTGTTGAACTGATCACCGAAGTGGTGAAACTGGGGCGTTGGTAAAGGAGTTCATGGCTCGATTTCGCTTGATCCTAACATTGATATTGGGATTTGTGATTCTGCCGGCGACTTTAGCGGGCACTCTTTACTTTCTAGAGCAAAATGGATTTTTCAATATCGACAACATCGAAGTCATCGTCGACAACTCGGTGGATCAGTCCAATTATTTACAGCCACTGGTGAAAAATTTGGACACAGAGTTGGAATCTCTTCGAGGAATCTCGCTGTGGCGAGTGCAATTGTCACCGTTGAATTCAAGACTGGCGCAACTCTCTTGGGTGGAGGACGTTTCCATTTCCCGACAGTGGCCAGCAAAACTACGAGTGAATGTGCGCGCCAAAGAGGTGAACTTACTATTGATGACTCGCAATGGTCGCTTCGTGCCCATTGTGAAAACGGGCGAATCCCTGCCGGCGGTGGATCTTAAGCAATTGCCTGACGTTGCCGTTTTAAGAGGAGAAAACTTCGAAGCGCACTCCGACCTGCGCAAAAAAGCGGTGCAATTGCTGAATGAAATTCCGAATGCTGGAACTTTTTCAAAAAAAACTATTTCGGAAATTCACTTTGATGAGCGTGATGGTTTTTGGATGACTCTGGTGAAGGACGGAATTCGAGTGAAAATGGGACAAGATCAGATCTCCACAAAGGCCGCAAGAGTGAGCCAAGTTTTGGATTACATCGAATCAAGGAAGTTAGACGCTCGCGTCATCGACGCTAATCTTTCCAAGAAAGTCCTTGTCAGGCTGCGTAAGGAACCTTAAGCTTTTCATAGACGAAGGTCCCTGGATTGGACCTTTGTAGAAAATGAAGTCAACTTAAGGACGAGTATGAAACCCATCAGACCTGTTTTTGCAGGACTCGACATTGGATCTACCAAAGTTTCTATTACGGTCGGAATTCCTAGCTTCGCAGCAGGCGCCAGCACCCAAAATGAAATTGAAATCGTAGGAGTCGGTACGGCTCCTAACACGGGAATCCGTCAGGGCGTCGTCGTCAACATCGAAGCCACTTCAGAGAGCATCAGCAGAGCTCGCGAAGAGGCAGAGCTAATGTCCGGATACAAAATTCACGAGGTTTGGGTCGGCGTCAACGGAACCCACATCAAATCCTTCGATTCCAGAGGCATGGTCGCCATCAGAAATAAAGAAGTGACGGCCCAAGACGTTCAACGCGTGATCGAGGCCGCCAAAGCGGTAGCAGTTCCGACCGATCGAACGGTTTTACACGTTCTGCCCCGCGAATTCAAAGTGGATGGACAAGATGGAATCTTGGATCCTGTGGGAATGAACGGCATTCGCTTAGAAGCTTCCGTCCACATAGTCACTTGTAGCGCCACTGCGGTGGCCAACAATTTAAAATGCATCGAAAAAGCCGGCCTCAAGGTCGCAGGTCTGGTGCTTGATCAATTGGCAGCGTCGATGTCAGTGATCAGCGAAGACGAAAAAAATCTAGGTGTTTGTGTGGTCGACATGGGCGGCGGTTGCAGCAACATGATTTATTTCGTCAACGGCAGCGTTGCTCACACGTCGGTGATTCCAGTGGGCGGTTCCCATTTTACTCACGACATCGCTGTGGGTTTACGAACTCCGCAAATCGCGGCGGAAGATTTGAAAAAGAAATATGGCTGTGCCATCGCCACACTGGTCCCCGAAGAGGAAGTGATGGACGTTGAAGGAGTGGGTGGTCGCAAACCGCGCACAGTTCTGCGCCGTGAAATCGCCGAAGTCATCGAGCCTCGCGCTGAAGAGACCATGCAGCTCATACAAAATGATCTGCGCATGAGTGGACTCTTGCCTCTCATGGGATCAGGAATTGTGCTGACGGGTGGAGCCTGTCAGCTTGAGGGCATCTTAGAAATGGGCGAATTCGTTTTCGATGTTCCTGTTCGCCGAAGTTCACCGGGAAAAGTCGGTGGGTTGGTGGAGGTCGTGAAATCTCCGGCCTATGCGACGGGCGTGGGTTTGATTTTATACGGATGGAACCAGAAGAAGCATTTGCTGTCGCATTTTCATTCCGAAGATGCCATCGGTGATTCGCTGCAATCATGGACAACAAAGATAAAAGGTTTACTTGATCATCTATTTTGATACCTTGGGGGAAACAACATGTTTGAACTAGAAGAGAATATCAATATCGGAGCCAATATCAAAGTGGTCGGCGTCGGCGGTGGCGGAAGCAATGCCGTTAGCACCATGATTGAATCGGGAATGAATGGCGTCGAGTTCATCGTCGCCAACACCGACGTGCAAGCGCTTCATGCCAATAAAGCCCCGGGAAAAATTCAACTGGGTTTGGAGCTCACAAAAGGTTTAGGCGCCGGAGCCAATCCAGACGTCGGTCGCCGAGCGGCCATCGAATCTTACAATGAAGTGGTCGAAAAACTACAAGGCTCTGACATGGTTTTTGTCACTGCAGGTATGGGCGGCGGAACTGGCACCGGCGGTGCTCCGATCGTAGCAAAAATTGCTCGAGAACTGGGTGCGCTCACTGTGGGTGTGGTGACCCGGCCGTTCGTTTTCGAAGGTAAAAAGCGCACCAAGCACGCTGACCTAGGACTGCAAGAGCTCAAAGAAAACGTCGATACACTGATCGTGATTCCCAATCAAAAATTGCTGGCCATCGCCGGAGAGAAGATGACCCTGCTAGACACTTTCCGCCGAGCCGATGACGTTCTGTTGGAAGCAGTGAAAGGCATTTCTGATTTGATCAACAAACGTGGTTTGATCAATCTGGATTTCGCGGACATTCGCACGGTCATGCAGGCCAAAGGCTTAGCGCTGATGGGAACAGGTTGGGCCAAAGGTCAAAATCGCGCCGTTGAGGCGGCGACAATGGCGATCAGCTCTCCGCTGTTGGACAATATTAAGATTGATGGCGCGACGGGAATTATCATCAACGTAACTGGCGGACCTGATATGAGTTTGTTTGAAGTCAACGAAGCTTCAAGTCTCATCACACAAGCGGCTCATGAAGACGCTGAAATTATTTTCGGTGCGGTGGTGGATGAAAGCATGGCCGAAGAGATTCGCGTGACTGTGATTGCCACTGGCTTTCCAGATCCGGATCGTCGTATTGCCAGTGTGGACACAGTTTCTCGCATGAACGAGATTTTGGCGGGCACTCCATCGGCAACGCCACCCAGCTTTCAGGCTCATCCGCGAATTGAAATGCCACCGCTTCCTCCGTACCAACCAATGCCTTCTCAATTTGCTCCGGTGGAAATGGCTCCGGTTTCTGTTCCTCCTGCTTACCAACCGGTTTCTGCTCCGGTGGAAACAGCGGATCCTTTGGCGCCGGTGCCGCCGGCATTTATGCCCAACACTGATAGCATGCTGAGCTCTCGCGATAAATTGATCGCGAAAGCTAAGGCATTCAAAGACAGCCAAGAGATTCGCCAGAAACATGAACATCCGCAGCAGTTGTCGATGAACGTGGATCCGTCCGAACAACAAAGCCTAGAGGAAGCTCGCCGGATTGCCCGCGAAGTCTTAAGCTCGCCTTTTGCCAATCAAAACTTGGAAGTTCCGGCCTACATCCGTCGGCGCCAAGCTTTGGAGAACACAGAAAAATAATTTGTGAAAGCCTGGTTCATTTCAGATATACATCTGAAGAGCCTCAACGAGCGCAATGGGAACATCCTGTTGCGCTTTTTGCATTCGCTTCAAAGCGGAACTCTTTCCGCGACCCATCTTTTCCTGTTGGGTGACATCTTTGATTTCTGGGTGGGCGATCACGATTTTTACCCGCAGAAATTTGGCCCCATCGTGGACGTGCTTTTAGATTTGAAGAACAAAGGCGTTCAGGTGATCTACGTCGAAGGAAACCACGACGTGCACGTGAAAGAGTTCTGGAAAAAAAATGGCGTGGACGCTTTCGTCGAGGATCGCTATTTTAATGTAGGACCGTGGACCATCCGGGTCAGCCACGGTGATCTGATGAATCCCAGCGATCATAAATACCACAAATATCGAAATTTCATTCGCCATGGTTTTATGGAAACGGTGGTCGCACAGATTTTGCCGGCCAAACAGCTGCATCAGATCGGTGATTGGGCCAGCCGCACCTCGCGAAAGAAAAGCAGCATGCATCGCAGGGATTCAGAGTCTGCATTGCGGTTGATGATTCACGATTACGCCGAGAAATGTTACGCCGAAAAACCATTCGACTTCATCGTCTCTGGGCATATGCATTTTAAAGACGAATGGAAATCTCCGACAGAACGGTTCACATCGATCAATTTAGGTAGTTGGTTCGATCCGCCGGTGGCTCTGGTGCTGGACGAAGGCGGGTACGCCTGGCAGGAGCTCAGTGGTCTTTAGAACTTGAGCGTGTAAGCCAGAATTCCCTGGATACCACTCAAAGTATTTTGCACATCCAAACCATTGAATTCCAACTCATGGCTCGAGGTTCCTGATAGGCCACCACCCATGTTACCCGTGGTCGAAGTAACCAGGCTTCGAGGAATGGCGTGATAACGAGCATCCCCTTCGACAACCATGCACTGATGATCAGTGAAACAAAACTCAGCACCAAGGCCTGCCATCGCTCCAAAATCCGTTCCCGCGTAGCTGACGCTGTTGGCGCCGAAACTGCTTGTTCCGGTGAGCTGACCCCAGCCGACTCCGCCTTGAATGTAAAAGTGGATGAATCCATTTTCCAAAGGATACAGTCGTAGCATCGGGTAGAAGAGTATTCCCGTGACCGAGTTATTGACGCCGCCACCACTGCCGGTTTCTGTCATGTAAGAGGGGCGAAGGGCCAAAGCAAACATACTGCTCGAAAAACGGTAAATGTAGGTGACGGAAAATTCGTAACCACTGGTCAGCTGCGCTGATGAGGCACTCATGGCGCTGGAGTAAGAGTTCAAATCCGATTGCGAAGCCCCCGCATAGCCAAAACCAAAACTGAATGCGTGATCGCCGCTACCTCCGCCGCCACTGTAGGCCGAGGAAAGACAGGAAAATAAAACAGTTGAAAGAAGGACTAAAAATAATTTCATGAATTCTCCTGAGCTAGTGCACGAGGTGCTATTCAATATTCCGGCAAATTCAGGGGCTGAGCAACTGGGGATTCCATACCCCGGACCTTCGGCAAGTCTGGAACTTACCGAGCCTCTTTCAGCAATTCTTGCGCATGAGCCAACGAGGTTTTTGAGATTTTTTCGCCAGAGATCAATCGCGCGATTTCATTGATTCTTTCCTGAGCGCTGAGTTCCTCCACTTCCATCGAAACAGCTTTGGCTTTTTTGGAGTTGGATTTGTGGATAAAGAAGTGCACATCGCCGAAAGCCGCGACCTGTGGAAGATGCGTGACGCAGATCACTTGTTGTCCCTCGGCGATGGAGTGCAACTTGCGTCCCACTTTTTCTGCCGTTTGACCACTGACTCCGGTGTCGACCTCATCAAATAGATAAGTTCTAGGTTGCTGGCCAGATCCCACCACGCGCTTCAATGAAAGCAAGATCCGACTGAGTTCACCACCACTGGCAAACTTGGCCAGAGGCCGGGTCGGTTCTTTGGGCGAAGCCTGGCTGACGAACTCGACATCGCTAGAGCCAGTTACGCAGAGTTCTGTGCATTCGCCGATTTCAATCTGAAAACGAACGCCCTTCATATTGAGATCCAACAATTCATGATTCACCGAATCCACCAACAGTTTAGAGCCGCTCAGCCGTCGCTGATGCAGATCTTTGGCGATTTTTTTCAGAACTAACTCACACTCGCTGGATTTTTTCTGCAATTCAGCAGCATGTTGGTCCAAATTTTGAAGGGTTGCAATCTCAGTGCGGATTTGCTCATAAGCACTCAGAATCTCGGCGATCGAGGCGCCGAATTTTTTCTGCAGTTTTCGAAAACCGCTGAGGCGTTGTTCCATCGATTCTAATTTCTGAGGGTCGGATTGAATTCTTTCCGCGTATTTTCGTAGGTCATAAACCACATCATCGATCAGAACTTTGGCTTGATTCAAAGATTCAGTTTTCTTCGCGAATTCAGCATCCGTCTGCATGAGCTCAAAAGCCCGCTTCAAGATCACCGAAATTCTCTGCGTGGCGGAATCATTGCCAGAGATCAGCGTATCTTCCGCTTGATCGACAAAGTCCAGGAGCCGGCCGGAATTCTTAAGGCGTTTGATTTCAGATTCCAAATTGTTGTCGGTGGATGGGTCAAGACCGATGGCTTCGATTTCGTCCCGCTGAAAGGTCAAGAAATCCAAGCGCTGAGCTTTGTTTTGCGAGTCCGCCAAGAGCTGGGTGATTTCCTGCTGCAGGGCTTTCCACTCACTGAATTTTTTTTGATAGCCCAAGCGCTGAGTGAAAACACCCACATATTGATCCAACAGATCCAGGTGGTAGTTTTTGGATAGCAAATGTCGGTTGTCAAACTGGCCAGTCATCTCGATCAACGGCGCCGCTTGTCCCGCCACTTCAATGAGTGGAGCTACGATGTCCCTGAGCGTGCCCAAGGTGTTCAAAGAGCCATTGACGTAGATTCGTGACTTGTCTTCCGCCAGCACCCGCTTGACGATCAGAATGTTGTCTTCATTTTCAATGTCGAGATCTTGGAGCTTTTTCTGAATGTCCGGCCGCTGAGCGATATCAAAGGAACCTTCAATGGCCGCTTGGGCAAAACCACTGCGAATGGACTCGCTAGAGCCTTTCACGCCCATCAGCAGCGCTAGACTTTTTAGCAACACCGATTTACCTGCCCCGGTTTCGCCGGTCAAAATATTCAGACCACTTTTGAACTGCAAGTGCACATTTTCAATAATGGCAAAATTGGATACTTTGAGTTCCATAAGCATACGAGCACTCCTTAGGCGCGGTCGCCGAATTTCAGTTTTTCCCGAAGCAATCTAAAATAATCGTGATCTTTGTCGGTCACCATCAGGTGATCCCGCTGATTTCGTTGAATCACGACTTCATCGTCGTTTTGAAGATCTGCAATTTTCTGACCATCGACCACCAGGTGTGCTTCATGCAGCTTGCCCACCAGGCGAAACGAAAGGCGGCCATCGTCCGGCATGATCAGCGGACGGCTGGTCAATGAGTGCGGCGAAATCGGTGTCACCACAAGGGCTTTCACTTTGGGATGAAGGATCGGACCACCAGCGGCCAAATTATAAGCGGTAGAGCCCGTCGGACTAGAGATGATCAAGCCATCGGCTTTAACTTCGCTGATTAAATGCCGATCATGGAAAATTCCAATATTGATGATCTGGCTTAGATTTCCTCTTTCGATGACGATGTCGTTCAAGGCCAACACCTGAGTTTTTTTGGCTTTGGGTCGTTGTCCTTTGCGAATGAGCTCTACGTCCAAAATCGCGCGGGGTTCTAGGCTCATGCGATTCTGCAGCGTGAATTCGACCGCGGTCAGTGCTTCATCCGCACGAATCGGAGTCAGAAAACCCAGCGAACCTAAGTTCACTCCCAAAATCGGAATGGGTAGTCCCTTCAAAATTCGAATGGCGCGAAGGTAAGTTCCATCACCGCCTAGAACGATGACCAAAGCCATGCGTGACATCGAAGCAGGTGTTGCCAACTGCGTGCCCGCGATTTTCTTCTGCCCTGGGGCTGTATAAACGCTGTAGTCATGCTCTTTCAGCCAAAGACCAATGGTCTTTGCTAAACTCAGGGCCTGGGGCTTTTCCGAGCGATACACGATGGCGATTTTTCGATTGGTGGAAAATTCCAAGGCAGCCATAATTAAATCAAACCCTCTCGTCGAAGCAGTGCTTTGGGGTCCGGTTCACGGCCACGAAATTTTTTGTACAGTTGCATCGGATGCTCTGTGCCGCCGCGGGACAAAATATTTTCGCGGAACTTACCGGCCACGGTGGCGTTAAATATCCCGCTCTCTTTGAAGTACTCAAAAGCATCGGCATCCAAAACCTCCGCCCATTTATAGCTGTAATATCCGGCAGAATAGCCGCCGGCAAAAATATGGCTAAAGGCACAGGAAGAGTTCACCCCTTCAATCACAGGAAAGAGCCTAGTTTTTTCGGTGGCTTTGATTTCAAACGAATTCACATCTTTGATTTCGTCGGGATTGGTCGTGTACCAAGCCATGTCGAGCATGGCGAAATTCACTTGGCGCAGACTGTAGTATCCTGCCTGAAACTGATTCGACTTTTTAATTTTCTCAATCAGGTCGGCGGGAATGACTTTGCCGGATTCGTAATGTTTGGCAAACAGATCTAAGCCTTCTTTTTCTTTCACCCAGTTTTCCATGATCTGTGAGGGCAGTTCGACAAAGTCCCAATAGACGTTGGTGCCGGACAGCGAACGATAGCTGCAATGACTAAGAAGCCCGTGCAAAGCATGGCCGAACTCATGAAACAAAGTCAGCACCTCATCGTAGGTCAGAAGTGAGGGTTTGGTCGGCGTGGGTTTGGTGAAATTACAGACGATACTAATGTGGGGCCTACGAACTTGGCCCATGAAAAAACCTTGATCCCGGTACGAGGTCATCCAAGCGCCATCACGCTTAGTCTCCCTTGGGAAGAAGTCGGTGTAAAATAGTCCAATGTAATTGCCTTTAGAGTCCGTGACTTTGTAGGCTTCGACATCGGGATGATATTTGGGAACCTGAGGCATTTTTTCAAACTTCAGCTGGTAGAGTTTTTCTGCGTGGGCGAAAACGCCCTTCACCACATTTTCCAGCTGAAAATAAGGACGAAGCTCTTCATCACTGAATTGGAATTTCTTTTCTTTCAATTTTTCTGAATAGTAAGAAAAATCCCATGGCATCATTTCACCCAGACCATCTGTTTCCTGAGCGAACTGGCGAAGTTCTTGGATGTCTTTTTCAGCCGCCTGTTTGGACGGCGCCAGCAGTTGATTCAAAAATTTGAAAACTTGAGCCGGAGTTTCGGCCATGCGTTCAGTCAGAGTGATTTCCGCATGATTTTTATAACCCATAATCTTGGCGCGCTCATCGCGCAGGCGCACCATATCGAGGATCACCTTTTGATTGTTATCTTCGCTCAAATAAGCGCGTGAGCCATAGGCGGACCATAGTTTTTTGCGCAGCTCACGATTTTTGGAATATTGCATGAAAGGAATAAAGCTAGGTGCTTGCAGCGAAAATATCCACTGACCGGGTTTGCCTTTTTTTGTGGCCTCTTCGGCCGCAGCCTCCAATGCCGAGTCGGGCAGTCCATCCAGCTCGGCTTTGTTCGTGATCACCATTTCAAAAGCATTGGTCGCTTTGAGCACGTTCTCCGAATACAGAGGACTCAAAAGCGAAAGATCTTGATCGATCTGAGTGATTTTCTCTTTGGCTTTAGGGTCTAATAAGGCTCCATTTCGAACGAAGCTTTTATAAGTTTTTTCAGTGAGCATTTTTTGCTCAGCATTGAGCTGGGATTTTTCCATGCTGTCAAAAACGGTTTTGATTCTAGCAAAAAGCTTTGCATCCAGCGAAACCTCGCTAGAGAAGGCGGCACTCTTAGGCGAGATTTCTTTGGCTAGGGCTTGCAATTCCGGCGATGCCTCAGAGCTAAAAAGATTAAAGTAAATTCCTGTTGCACCTTCCATCAATTCGGAGGCCGACTCTAGTGCTAAAATGGTGTTGTCAAATGTCGCCAGGGTCGAATTTTCTTTGATCTGACGAACATTTTCCCGTGCCTCTTGAATGCCTTGTTCAATGGCAGGTAAAAAGTCAGCCACTTGAATTTTATCAAAGGGAATGCACTCGTCAAAAGTGCCCCAGGACTTGGTTTCAAAGGCAGCCACAAAGGGATTGGAAGAGGTCTTTTTCGTCATACCAAATGGTTATCACCATTGCGCCCCACTGACCATCATTGTGCAGCGAATAATGGTGATTTTCATCGACGTCTTGCCTCTGCGAGAAATTTGCGTTTCCATTAAGTTTATGAAGTCCATCAGTGTTGCCAGACTCATTTTGATTTTATCTTTCAGCGGTGTTTCATTGACATCACAGGCATCGATTCCATCGCAAAAAGCTCCGGACCAGTGGCTCACGCAAGACGGAGTCGTGCGCGGTGGTTCGGCAGACAACTTCATGAGTCTCTATGACGTGCGTAAGTCGGCCTCTGCCAAGCTGAAAACAGAACGGCTGATTCTCGACTGGGGAGACGCCATTGGACAGGTGGCGAAACAAGGTGGTTACTATCAGGTCGAGTATCAAGCCAAGCAGAAACGAGTGATCGTGAGCTTGGGCTTAACACTCAATTCAAAAGTGGAAGGTCAGGTGTTGAGCCAACGCCTGTCGAAAGGCCTCTACATCAAGTTTGCCAAACTGGAGTTTGATCCCACCAACCAAACAGAAAGTTTGGTGTTGGAGCTGAAGAGATCAGTGAAGGTTCGCGTCCAATCCTATGACCAAGCACCGGCCCGCCTCGTGGTGGATTTGGTCGAATGATTCTAAGGCTCCGTAATTTCATCTTCCTGATGGTGTTCAGTTCAGTTTCGGCGAACGCGATGGTCTTTGATATGACCAAGGAAAAATTCGGCAGCTATCTGCGCGGCACGGTCATTCCCTCTTGGGGAGAGTCCACCGAACCTTTCGATCAGTCATCGGGCTCTAACATGAAATATGGTGATTCATTTATTAATTTGACGTCCTATGAATTTGGTTTTCTGTACAACACCAGCCGCCTGACGTGGCGGGTGGGCTTTGAGCTCATACAGCCGCCAGCTCTCAGCGGAGTGACCGGATTCAACAACGCCGGCACGGTATTGTATTCGATGAACAGTCAGGTGACGGCAGACATTCCTAAACTCGGATTAGAATTCAATTTGAAAACTTGGAAAGAGAGTCGCCTTTGGACCTACGCAGAGTTTGGCTATGCGGTAGTGACCGTGCAAAACTCCTACACATTCACGCCGGCGGGAACGGCTCAGTTCGCCACTCCTAATTTTCGCGAGGTGGTCGGCGGGTACTCCAGCTGTTACGCGGCCAGCGTCGGTTTCGAGACTCTCATGACGGACTCTTCAACGATCAGCTTTGAATTGGGATATCGTATGTTGGATTTCACCGCGCTGACACAAACCAATGCGGTGACGAATTTTCAGGGGGCGCAAGCTTCTGGCGCTGCCGCCACACAGAACAATCGAACCACCCCACGCGACGTGAATATGTCGGGTGGGTTTGTGGCGGTGAATCTGCGCTTATGGGTTTACTAAAATCGCGCCCTAGTGTTGCTGACCATCAGCTCCGCTTTGAGAAGTTGCCCCTTGGCTAGCATTACCATTTGATATTTGTTTTAAGACGTCGCCCGCCGCTGAACTTATTTTACTTAAACCTGAGTCACTACAAGTTTGCAGAGAGTGCTTATAATCCGATTCTAATTGAGTTAAGTCATGTCTCCTGTCCGTGATGGCCCGGATAAGGCCATCTCTCCTGTTTTTCGGTGCTGACTTCAATTCTTCCATCATGTCGCTTGTGTCTTCGATCAGGTCTTTTTTATCTTCTTCATAATCTGCTTTTGACTTATAAATTAAATCGGCAACGGCATCAAAGGTGGTTTTTGGGCTCATATTGCAGGATTTGCCGTCGATAGTGGTGGTTGCGGTGGCCGTAGAAACCGTGATCGTTTTACCATCGATATGAGTGAACACCGGCTGTGTTGTCTTGGATTTGTAGTCAAAGGCCATCGTCAAACTGTCTGGCTCTGAGATAATGTTGTCATTGGAAGTCAGAGCATCAAAACATGGCTTGAGCTGACGACGGGCCATATACATGGCGGTAAGACCCATAGTAGTATCTACCATTAGTTTATTCATCTTATCTTGTTTCTGAATATCCTGTTTCTGAGCAGCGGGAGCCGCCATGGCCGCTGGGGCTGTGATAGGGGGTGCCCCAAACTGGGCAAAACTCAATGTTGGTAAGGCCAAAACTAACAAAGCTAATTTCATAGATAACTCCGATGTTATTTCTTTCACTGGGCCTATCGGATGACCGAGAAGCGTTCTTTAATCATCACTAAAGTTTTGAATCAATCCCCGGCCTTGGACCCAGTATAAAGCGCTTCAATCTCGCGCTTATACTTTTGATCCAAAACTTTGCGCTTCACTTTCAACGAAGGAGTCAGTTCGCCGGACTCCACGGTGAAGTCTTCAGGCAGCACGGCAAACCTTTTAATTGTCTCGAATGAGGCCAGATGCTTGTTGGTTTCCGCGACGCCCTTGCGCACCATCTCTAACACTTGCGGGTGTTGAACCAAGGCGGCGTAATCGCTGTAGGTCAAGCCTTTGTCTTTGGCAAAATTCAGTATGGTGGGCTTATCCAGGGTCAACAACGCCACGATGTATTTTCGTTGGTCTCCGTGAATCAGAACATTGGAGATGAATGAATTGCTTTTCAGCAGTCCTTCCAAGCGTTGCGGGGCCACGTACTTGCCTCCGGCCGTTTTGATCAGATCTTTCTTGCGATCGGTGATTTTCAAATCGCCCGAGGGCAGAATTTCGCCGATGTCACCGGTGTAGAACCAGCCGTCGATGATCGCCTGCTTGGTGGCGTCTTCATTTTTGTAATATTCTTTCATGACTTTGTCTGAGCGAACAAGGATCTCGCCGTCCTCGGCGATTTTCAGCTGCACATCGCCCACGGGTTTTCCCACACAACCAAAGCGGTAATCAAAAGGAGCATTGACCGTGATGGCGGCGGTGGTTTCGGTTAGTCCGTAGCCTTCCAAAATCAAAATGTCACAGGCATGAAAAAAATTGGCAATATCCCGGGGCATCGGGGCTCCACCACTGATGGCGAAGCGCAATTTGCCACCGAAAGCATTGGTCACGTTTTGCAGAGCCAAGCGCTTGGCCAACTGATATTGCGCGAAAAGTGCCAGTGGAATCGGTTCGCGTTTCATTTTATAGTCGGCGACTTTCAGGCCGATGGCCAAAGCCCAGCGAAATATTTTATTCGAGGCAAAATTGCTTTCCACCTGCGCCCAAATAGCGCTGTACACCTTTTCAAATATTCTGGGCACAGCGACCATGATTGTCGGTTGAATTTCCAACAAATTAGCGCGAATTCTGTCAATCGACTCGGCGAAGGCCAAGGTGTAGCCGATGTAAGCCGCTCCCCAATGCTCGATGCGCCCCAAAATATGGGCGTATGGCAAAAACGTGAGTGATATATCTTCGACATGGGCACCCACATAGGTGAAGCATTCAGAAATTTCGCTGATTCCTTGACGATGTGCTAGTACCACTCCCTTAGGAAGACCAGTGGTGCCAGAGGTGTACAAAATCGTGGCCGGATCGTCGACATTGGCCTTTTGGCAGAGGTTCAGAAATTCTTCGGCTTGCGGCGTTCCTTGTTTTCGCTTCTTGCGTGCGGTGCCGGACTTTTTTAGGTCGTGCAAGAGTGTCACGTGTTCTGGCGCAGTTTCACCGTCCATCATAATCACTTTTTTAACGAAGGGACAGCGATCCTTGACCTGGTTGAAAACTTTGAGCGTGCTGCGGTTTTCTAGAATCAGAATTCTGGCCTCACAATTGTTCAGGACGAATTCCAAATCTTCAGGGGTCATGGTTTGGTAAATAGGAACCGTGATTGCGCCGATTCCTAAAATAGCCCAGTCGCATTCGCACCACTCCACTTTGGTGTTGGCGAAGATGGCGACGCGTTCGGCAGGCTGAACGTGGAGTTCAAGAAGACCTAGAGCCACTTGCTCGATCTGGCCGTAGTATTCTTTCCAGGTGTAGGTTTTCCACTGCTGGTGCGCTTTAAATTTCACCGCAGGAATATCATCGGTCCGAGAATGCATGGCTGCGACAATTTGTGAGAGTGTTTCGGAGGTTTTTTTCATGGTGGTCCTAAGATGATGTGCTATTCGTTGATGGTGGCCTGTCGGTTGATCGGGATGGTCACGCTTCGTTTTTCATTCTGACGTATAATAATGGTTTCCGTTCCCTGAGTTCTAGCCAACGGGTTAGTGAGAGTGATCGTGATCGGTGTTCCGGCGGCGACCTTGGCGACATATGGAACGGTGTCTGAAACCCGTTGGCCGTTGATGGTCACGATGGTAGAGGGTCCGACTCTCGAATTGGTGTTAATGACAATGGTACCGGTGGTCGGTTCTGGCATCATGACGACACTGCGAGAATAACCGTCACTGCTGGGCATTTCGCTGATGTACTCCGAGGGTAAATATCCATCGCGGAACAGCACCAGCTTAAATGGTTTGCCCGCCTCCACATGAGAAATGACCGGGGTTTCACCAATGGGTACGTCATTCAAGATAACTTTGGCTCCGGAAGGTGTGCTTTGAATATTCAGCGGGACTGTTTTGGGTCCCAGATTTTTTGAAGCCAACTCCTCTTCGCCCTGGATTTGCTGATGGACAGAGGACTCGATTTGACGATTTCGGGCCAAACGTTTTTGGGTCTGTGAATAGTAGTAAACACCGCTTAGGACTCCGATTAAGACCAAAAGACCCACCAGCCAGTTGGAGCTTCCACTACTTTGAGTAGGTAAAGGCTTACGAAAACTGGTATTGCCACCGGGAGTGAACCCAGTTTGAGTTCCACTGCGGTTGACGCCATGATGGATGTTCGTCATCAACGGATTTTTTCTGACCACTGAAAGCCCGGTTTTTCCAGCGCCAGCATTCATGAGTTTGCTGATATCCACCCGCTGATTGGGGGACTGGTCTAAACCCAAGGAGTCTTCAGAGGTTTTGGTTTGGCTATCGGTGGCGGTCACCGTCGTTGCCACCTCAGTCTGGCCATCACTATCAAAATCGATCTTAGCGTACTCTGCCAGTTTCTTGCGATTCTCTACGTACATGTCGCTGTACAGATCTTTCATGAATCTAGAAAATTCTTGTTTGGAAAAATCTGGGTAATAGGTATTTAGAAATTTATTCAGGTCTTTAGAGAAAGCCTCTGCCGAGGAATAGCGCAATTCGCGATCTTTGGTCAGAGATTTTAAAACGATTTTTTCTAGCTCGGGGTGAACCTCGGGGTTGTACATTCTTGGTGATTTGATATTGCAATCTTTAATTTTCTTTAGCACTGCTTGTTCATTGGGTGCTGTGAACAAGCGGTCTTTGATGAGCAACTCATAGAGCACAATGCCCAAAGAAAAGATATCCGTACGAGTGTCCACCTGCTGACCTTCAGCTTGTTCGGGACTCATGTAGCCAAATTTTCCCTTGATAGTGCCAGAGCGAGTTTGCTCCAGCTGGGTTTCGGCTTTGGCAATTCCGAAATCCACCACTTTGACTTCGCCTTCGAGGCTGACCATGATGTTTTGCGGACTCATGTCGCGATGGATGATATTCAGTTGTCGACCAGTGGAGGCATCGATGCAGCGATGCGCGTGATCTAGGCCCGAGGCCACCTCTTTCGCCATGTGCACGATCTGATCAATGGAAAAATAGGCATCGTCCTTTTTTTTCATGTGATTCAGAACTTGTCGCAGGTTTTGTCCTTCAACGAACTCCATCACCAGAAAGAATTGCTTTCGTTCGACTCCAAAATCAAAAATGGAAACGATGTTGCTGTGATTCAGATTCATCACCAGTTTGGCTTCTTCTTTGAACATGCCGATAAATTCTTCGTTGTCGGAATACTGAGGAAGAATTCTTTTGATGGCGACGAATTTGCCAATGCCATGCACGCCGGCAGATTTGGCCAGATAAACTTCGGCCATTCCGCCTGCGGCCAAGCGTTCCAAAAGTAAGTATTTTCCAAAGGCTTCCAAAGCTTTACTCACTGAATTTACCTTTCTTTACGTCCCTTATATCGGTAAAATATTGGAATAGTTTAAAGTTTGTTTTTTTTCGATTCAGCGGCGTTGCCGCATCAGAGTGAGACATAGGGAGTTCGATCATGATTTGGGTGGGCCTGACCGGCGGAATTGCCTCTGGAAAATCAACTGCGGCAGGAATCTTGCGGCAGATGGGTTTTTCCGTGATCGATGCTGACCAGGTTGCTCGTCAGGTGGTGGCGGCCGGAACGCCGGGACTTCAACAGGTGATTCAGGCCTTCGGTCCTGAAATTTTAAATGCCGACCAAGGTCCAGCCCGTGGGTTAGATCGAAAAAAATTGGCCGATCGGGTCTTTCACCATCCCGAAGAGCTTCGCAAGCTGGAATCCATCGTGCATCCCTTGGTAAAAAAAGCGGTGCAAGAGGCTAAGGCAGCCGAAATAAAAAAAGGTCGAACCATGGCATTTTACGACGTGCCGTTGTTGTTTGAAAAAA
>Ga0206924_1052_pt1 | contig 29131 bp, 27 predicted proteins | sample Alteio_BWOrgHeat_61_FD_152947 | JGI IMG/M metagenome (GOLD analysis project Ga0206924, IMG submission 152947) | Enriched cells from forest soil in Barre Woods Harvard Forest LTER site, Petersham, Massachusetts, United States -... | ecosystem: Environmental > Terrestrial > Soil > Temperate forest >...
TTTGACGGTCTTGCGATGTTGCATACGTTCGTATTCAATAATGGCACCATTAGGTATACAAATAAGTTTTTGCACACAAATCTCTATCATGCGGTTTTTGAAAAAGGGTCACTGCAATATGATGGATTTGGATTTGCTCAGCAACCAAATCAATCATGTTTCAAACGTTTTTTTAATTATATCAAGAATGTAATGGGTTCTTTTTGGGATGCCAATAAGCCTTATATGCATAATGCAAATGTGAATGTAGCAAAATTAGCAAACCAATATGTTGCGTTAACAGAACTCCCTTTACCTGTTCAATTTGATTTACAGACTCTTGATACTACGGGGGTTTTTGATTATCAAGATCAATTACCCAAAAAAGATTGCTGGGAATCAGCCCATCCGCATTACGATTTTTCTAACAAAGAAACACTGAACTATCTCATTAAATTTGGCCGTACAAGCTATTATGTTTTGTATAGCTTAAAAGATGGCTCTGCAAAGAGAGAAATTATAGCTGAGATACCAGTTGAAAAACCGTCCTATATGCATAGCTTTTCAGTAACGGAACATTATATCATCCTCACAGAATATCCTTTTGTGGTTAGCCCACTTGATTTAATAATGAGCAGCAACGCTTTTATAAAAAAATTTACTTGGCAACCAACACAGGGAACGCGGTTTATTATAGTAAATCGTGAAACTGGTGGTATTGTCAGCACTGCGGTAACAAAACCGTTTTTTGCATTTCATCATGCAAACGCTTTTGAAAAAGATGGGACAATTACTATTGATATTGTAACGTTTAAAGATGCAGCTGTGATTGAAGTGACAAAAGTAGAAGCAAATCAAGCTGTTGATAGTTGCTTAGAGCGATTTTCTTATTCTTTAGCAACGGGGACTCTAGTTTCCAAAGAGTTATCAGCTGGACCAATTGAATTTCCGAGAATTAATGAAACCTTTAATGGCAAACCATATCGGTATGTTTATACGCTTGCGTTTGCTACTGCATCTGAAGGTGCGGGAATATGCAAAATTAATACTGAAACACAAGAAGTTTTAAAATGGGTAGAAAGTGGATGCTTTCCCGGAGAATCTCTATTTGTTGCTGCACCGAATGCAACTGAAGAAGATGAAGGAGTTATTCTTACGGTTGTTTTAGATCGTGTTCATAGTAATTCTTTTTTACTTATCTTAGATGGAAAAACATTTAAAGAGCTAGGTAGGGCAAAAATACCTCATATGATTCCATTAGGTCTTCACGGGCAGTTTTATAGCGCACATTAATACCTACACACTTTATTTTAAGGCAACTAGATGTTCAAACAACAAATTATCGGTGTCATCAATCTTGCTATCCCGGTTATACTTTTTTACCAAATATATCCAGCGTTTCTTTTTGCTTTCTGGGGCAAGTTATTATGCGCTTTTGTGATAGGCTTATATCTGTATCTTGTGGGAAGAAAATCAACGCTGAACATGATCAAAGCATTGCAATATGCGCCGACGGATGAATATAAAAAGCGATTTGAAATGATGATTACTGCGTGCGATATGGATCCCAATGCCGTGTCATTGCTGTATGCTTACACTAATGAAGCTATTGCAATTACCGCATATAACACAATTATCATTGACCCGGTTGTCTGGTCAACAGTTGCACTAGATCCACAAGCGGTGTGTGTAAATGCTATTTTTGAACAGTTTACCAATCCAACCCTTTCTGAAATGCAACGGATACGGTTAGCAAAAGTGCGCGATTCTTTTTTTCCTGAAGTGCAGGAATTTATTTTCAAACATGAGTTGGGCCATGTCTATTATGTATTTTCAGTTAAGAAGCTGTTAATAACTGGTTTAATAGGAGTTGTTGCTGCATATAGTGGCATACAGGCAGCAATGTGTGCATTGCCGATGGGTGGCATACTAGCAATAGTAATAGGAATGCTTGTTGGCGGAGTGAGTGATTTAGTGTTGAGTTATCTTTCTAATCTGTTTTTCAAGTTGCAAGAAGAAAAGCGAGCGGATAGTTTTGCGGCACATTACAGTTCGCGTCATGCTATAGAAATGGCAGCTTCTTTTTTTGAGCAGCATCAATCTATTATGGACGAATATGGCGACAAATCCTTTTTATCACAATTACCTTTTGAGCTTGTGGCGGGTTACCAAAATGGCAAAGCGCGAGCAAGGCGGTTAAGATTAATTGCACAGCAATAAGTTATTGCAGCCATGTTTGTTGATGGTCTTAAAAGCGGCCGCTAACGGTTGAAAAATTATGGTACTAAGTGTTTGATCGCACTTTTTTTGCAGGTAGCTTCAAAAACATATTTCTCGCTACCATCGTACCATGGAACAATAGAGCAACGCACTTTAGGTGAAAGCTGTACATCTCGCCTTGGGTTAGGAGACCTTTCAGAAGAAGTTTCCGTAGAGGTAGAGTTTTGGATCTCATGTCTAGCTATGATAGTGCAAAGTAATGCTTGAGAAGGTTGTAATGGTTTGTCATTACTTTTATAAAAACTGGTTTTAACGGTTATTTTTGATTCTTTGTTTTGCATCTTTTCTTGAAGTTGATTCGTATAGCCTAATTCATCTTCTGATACACGAGTTTTAAAAACAAGCTGTTCTAAAGATAGCCGTTCTTCCATGCCATAACTATACGAAGTTGCTAATAACAAAATACCCATTACGTTATTAACTATTTTCATCAAAATTCCTTTTTAAGGTACGCCTTATCTTTTAATCATTTCTACCCATACATTATAGCATAATCCACTTCTCTTATAATAGGTAATAAATAGCGCAGGTCGACGTATTAAGCAAATAAATTATTAAAGTTTTGGTAGCAAGTGGCCTTATATTATCCTAACTAATTTTTGAAAAAATCGAGCAGATCAGCATTCACCTGATCTTTCAACGTTGAACATAAGCCGTGTGGTGCTCCGGGGTATACTTTTAATGTAGCATCTTTGATTATTTTAGATGAAAGCATGCTAGAAATAGCAATGGGTACAATTTGATCGTCATCGCCTTGCATAACAAGTGTTGGTATATCAAACTTTTTGAGATCTTCGCGAAAATCACTTTCAGAAAATGCTTTAATGCAATCAAAGACGCCTTTCATGCCGCTGACCATTCCTTGCAACCAGAAAAAGTCTAGTAGACCTTGTGATACTTTTGCATTGGGTCTATTAGCACCATAAAATGGCCCTGCAACATCTTTGAAAAATTGTGATCGATCATTATGCACATTGGCGCGATACCCATTCCAAATTTCCATAGGAATGCCGGTAGGGTTGTCGGCAGTTTTAAGTAAAAAAGGCGGTATAGAACTAATCAGTACCGCTTTTGCAACACGTTGTGTGCCGTGTTTGCCAATATAGCGAGCAACTTCGCCGCCGCCCGTTGAATGGCCCACCAAAATTACATTTTTTAAATCGAGTGTTTCAATTAGCTTTGCAAGATCATCTGCATAGGTGTTCATATCGTTTCCATCCCAAGGCTGACTCGAGCGGCCGTTGCCTCGACGATCATGTGCGATGCAGCGATATCCGTGATCTGTAAGAAACATCATCTGATCTTCCCATGCGTCTGCAGTGAGTGGCCAGCCATGGCTAAAAACAACTGGTTGCCCCGTTCCCCAATCCTTGTAATATAATTGGATATCAGCACCAGAATGTTCTTTGTCAACGGAAATGAAACTCATAGTGATCTCCTTTAGGAACGCGGATCATTTTAAAATGACCATAATGAACATATGTAATTAAAAGCAAGAAAAGGTTGCGAGTATTCGTAAGGGCTTTTATTAGTAAAATTAATCCAATATCAAAGTAGACGTATTAAAATTATATGACATATTAATAAAATAATGCGCGTAATTAATGAGGGTTTTTGTGAATTCATACAACAAAAAAAGATTGCTATTGTGTTTGTCTTTTATAGGGCTGGGTTTTAATTACACGCCAACTATAAAAGGAATCAACTCAAAAACAGCTTATGTTTATTCTGCTATGGCAATGCCAATAATTTTAGGAGCTGCAGCTGTCTCAGGCGTAGCAGCCGGTGTATGTGCTTCAGAATTAGCTGCTTGCCCAAAACAGATAGCTTTCTGCGCATCGTCAGCAGCGTGCCTTGTTGGATTATTGATTCCAGAGATTATTTTTGCAAAAATCATGAATATTGATATTGAGCCTAAGAATGTGTTGGGTACGATAATAAGGGCAGCTCAGGCTACAATTATGATGGCAATACCGCTTGTTATTGTCATGGGTCTCGGAACTACTTTAGGAAAAAGTAGTGCGGCAATTATAAAAGCCTACTGTTAAGTTTTTTTGGAACCTAGGATGCCTTTTTAGGGCATTAAATGGCGCATTTCATCTTTCTTGAATTTTGCCTGAAAAATATAAGCATTGTTTCCTTCTATCAGCGGCAAGACTGAGCAAAATATGCCAGGTGTGAGCTGCGTAAGGTATGGTGATTTTGTTCGTTGCACACGCTCAGGTAGCAGTTCCACTACTAAGCCTTTAGTGGCCAATTGATAAAGATTTTTTTCCTGGGTTTTATCAAAGTGCCTTAATGCAGCATTAAATAACAATTGTTGTGATGGTTGTAATTGATTGCTGCTATCTTTAAATATGCTTTTACAAAAAGTGGTTTTAATAGTTATTTCTGGGTTATCACTTTCCATATCTTTTTTTAGTTGCTCGAGATTATCGTTGTTTTCTTCGTATAAATGAGCTTTAAAAATCAATTGTTCAAGAGATAGTGGTTTTTCTTCCATCCCATAACTGCCATATGAGGTCAGCAATATGATGCTCATTTAAATAAAATGATAGGGCATCCTATTCAATCGGCATGACCCCTATCATTTGAAAGTTAGGATATGGGCATTAGATGACGAATTTCATCTTTTTTGCATGTTGTCTGAAAAACATAGCAATGTCCATCGAACAATGGAGTAACGGAACATTTTATGTTAGATGTAAGTGATGTAGCCCATGTCAATTCTGTTGCGGGAATAGGATTTGCAGTAAGATGTTGAACTAGTGCATTAAACAGCAATTGTTGTGAAACTGGTAATGGATTTTTTTCATTCTCATGTTTAAATATGCTTTTACAAAAAGTGGTTTTAATAGTTATTTCTGGGTTATCACTTTCCAAATCTTTTTTTAGGTGTTCGAGATTATCTTTTTTTTCTTCAAATAAATGTGATTGAAAGACCAATTGGGCCAGAGATGACTGTTGCTTCATACCATAACTGCCATATGAGATCAGCAATATGATGCTCAGTATTCCATATTTTTTCATGAGATTCCTTTAAATAAATGATAGGGTCATTCCATTAAATTGTCATGACCCTATCATTTGAAAGTTAGGATATAGGTATTAGATGACGAATTTCATCTTTTTTACATGTTGCCTGAAACACGTACGCATTATTGCAATCTGCAAAAGGGCATACCGTGCAATTTACTTCAGGCGTGAGTTGTACTGTGCATGGTATGGGAGCAGGATTTTCAGTAAAATGGGTAATCACTGCATTATACAGCAGTTGTTGCGAAGCTGGTAATTGATGACTATCATCCTTCAATATACTTTTAAAAAATGTAGCTTTAACAGTTATTTCTGGAGAATCTACCTGTATTTGACTTTTTGCCCATTCGATATTATTTTTACTTTCCTCTGTCAGATGAGCTTTAAAAACCAGTTGTGCGAGAGATAGTTTTTCTTCCATACCATAACTGCCATATGAGATCAGCAATATGATGCCAAAAATGCCATATTTTTTCATGAGGGGGTCCTTTATATTAAAGTGAAAATGCTACGCTTTGTCTTGCTTCTCTTTAGCTTTTAAATTGCGTAATGTTTCTTCTAGGGCAACTTTATCTTCTTTTTTAAAATCAACAGTAAATATATATTTGTGATTAAGGCGACCTTTAGGCATTAGAGTGTAATATATTCTTGGAGTAAGAGAGCCTGATTTGCAAGGTGTGCCACGCTGTTCCGGGTCATGGGTATAGTGTGCAACTGCAGCATCAACAAATCGTTGATCTACATCAGAATAAAATTTTTCATCAGTAAAGCTATGACTACAAACTAAAAGGGATAAGCCCTCGGCTTCATTTTCTTGCATTTCTTGCCATACTGCATCTATGCCTACTTTTTCGATGCGTTTTCCTAATATTGTATATTCTAGCGGATGAAACATGGAAAAAGCAAAAGTATGTAGCAAGAGAATGGAGGCGCAAGTGAGTAATATCTTTTGTCTCATGAAAGTCCTTTTTTTAGATATTTTTATTACACGCGCTTATTCTATGAAAAAGAACAGTGCCAGTCAACGCAACGCCAATAAGGCGAAAAGCACTAGTTTTTTTATAAAGTATTTGTTATCATAGCTTTTATACTTTTGATAGGCGTTCGTAGCTCAGTTGGTAGAGCAGCAGACTCTTAATCTGTAGGTCGTAGGTTCGAATCCTACCGAACGCACCATTCGCCTTCGCCAAGGCTACGGCGTAATCAATTTAACAGTTACGACGTAGTTTTAACGGAGTCGAACACTCGCCGTCGCGCGAAGCGCTACCCGCTACGCCAGCGGCTACCCGCTACGCCAAAAGGCTATCGTGGCGAGTGGCGTAGTGTCACGCCGAAATAACATGAAGGCGGACAGTCTTCGCTGTAATAAAATGACTGGCAGGCCAGAGTCTAAATCAAGTTAAAAAAATATATTTTCGTGTATTATGTTATATATATGCTTTCGATCAAATAAAGTATTTATAAGCATACGTACATAATAGGGGCTGGCCCACTAATGAATTTCTATGATTAAAACATTTGTTATTATTGGTACATCGGCAGCGGGAATTGGGACTGCCTATCGGTTGCGGATGCTTGATGCAGCTGCGCGGATTATTTGCATATCAGATGAGGCAGAGACGCCGTATAATAAATGTTTTATCGTTGAATATCTTTCAGGCGAGCGCGAGCTTTCTCAAGTGTTAACACTTACTCCAGAATCTGCGCAGCAAAAAAATATAGAATGCATGCTTGCAACAAGGATAATCGCACTTCATGTAGAACAAAAATATATAGAATCAGCTTCAGGTGAGCACATACCCTATGACGCATTGTTTTTAGGAATGGGATGTTCCCCTATAGTACCTGATATTGATGGAATACATGGCATAGCGGGTGTGTTTACTTTTTATAATGTGCATGATGTTCATGCTTTACATGCATACATCAAAAAGCAAAACGTAAAAAAGGCGATTGTGATTGGTGCAGGGTTAACCGGGCTAGAAGCTGCGGATGGTCTTGCCAAGAAAGGTCTTGAAGTTATCATAATTGAACGAGCATCTCATGTATTACCCAATCAGGTTGATTATGATGGGGCACAGATTATTCATAATCACATACAACAGAGTGGCATTAGCTTGCATGTGCAAACTTCAGTGGTGCGTATTGCCCAAAAAGAGGGAGCTTTTTGTGGCGTTGAGCTAGCTGATGGCACGTTGCTAGATGCGGATATGCTTATATGCGCTGTTGGCGCTCGGCCTAATAGTGCGCTTGCGCAAAAAGCTGGCATTGTAATGCAAGATGGGTATGTGCGCGTTGATGAACATATGCAAACGAGTGTTCCTGCTTTGTATGCGGGCGGTGACATAGCGTTGATGAAAGATCAGATCACCGGCGAGTTGGTTCCCAGTTGTACATGGCCAGATGCAATGCAGCAAGGTATGGTAGCAGCATATAATATGGTCGGGCAGCAAAAACTATATGCAGGGTCAGTAGTTACGGTAAGCTCATCTTTTTTTGGCATTAAATGTGCAATAAGTGGCGATGTTAAAAGTAGACATGCAGCCGATCATCGTGTTGAGATAAAAAGTGGTGATGGTTGGTATCATTTGTTTGTGTATAAGCAAAATCAATTACGCGGTTTTATGCTCATTGGCAATACCGGCGAATTTTCCCAATGGCGTCGCACTCTCATGACAACTCATCAATAAAATCTTGTATTATTCTTAGTATATTCATTACTTTTTCTCTAAAGAGATATGTTATTACTAAGGAGAAACCGTATGAAAAAACTATTGGCAGTAATGGTTCTATGCAGTTTTTATAACACAGCACATAGCATGGGCTATTTAAACAACTTAAGGCATCCGTGGCAAACGTATGTGCATTGGCGTTATAAAGATATTATTGATCCATTGGCTGAGAGCAAAGAGAGAGAGCTATCAATTTGCCAAAAAGCGCAGGAGAAAATGAATGCTAGTAAAATTACACAAGCTAATAGCGCTGCGCGAGAAAGGTTAAGAACATGCAAGAATACGTTAGTAACAACTGTAGAAGATGAACTGGCAAAAGATTATGAAAATAAAGTAAAACCATGGTATGTAAAAATGTTTTCTTATGTAAGCCCAAAAGAACCGGAAGAGTCTGTATTAAAACGTGTTTATAATGAATTAAGCAACAGTTTTAATGATGCATTCTATCCAGATCCAAAGTCTAGAAGTAATTTATTTATAAATCCTATGAGTCTAACGAAAGATCAAAATGATGTTATAAGTAGAATAGTACTTATGATACAGGATGGATTAAATGGTACGGTTACAAAGAAAGGCTTCTTTAATGCCGATTATAAAAATAATGAAAATGAGCTTCCTGGTGTTAAAAATGAAAATGAACCTCCGGGTGTTAAACAGCGTATAGACGCTTTAATAACTAGTCTTAATGGGAATCCTAATGTAACGGAAGCGGATAAAGATAGATTTATAATTTTACAGAAAAAAATGGTTGAACTGAAAACAGAAGTCGATAGCCCTCGTCCTTGGATTGAGCAATGGCATCGCAATAAGGTTGCTAATCGTATAAAAGGGTATTTCGGTTTAGCGGATTAATAAACGACTCAAAGTTCATCAAAAGAAGCTTATTCATAAAGGGGAAAAGACTCAGATGAAAAATATAGTTATGTTGATGTTGATTTTAAGTATCAGTAGTAGCGTGTCTGCTATGGATTATATCAGATCCATTAATCCATGGAATACGTATGTAGAGTGGCGTTACAAAAATATTATTGATTCATTGGCAGAAAACGAGAATATGCAAGCATGCCAAGAGGCCAAAACGGAAGTGGCTGGAGATATCAATATCTCTCGGGGTAAAATCCCGTGCGAGCTTGCGGTAGAAGAAGATATTAATAGCCAAATAAAAGAGAATTATGAAAATGAGCTTAAACCTTGGTATGTAAAGACGTTATCATATGTTCCTTTTTTAGGATCACAAGAATCTGAAGAATCAGTTTTAAAGCGCATGTATCCGCAGCTACAAGAAGCTTTTTTGGATGCATTTTATCCTCGTCAAGTAAGTAAAGATGGCAAGATTCTTCTCAAAATAAGGGAGCCTTTTGCTTATTTTGTAGATTTAGGCACAGAAAATTTTCAAGCTATACACAATATAGAGAGTGTACTTAAAAAGAGTGCCATAACAAAAGCCGAATATGACGAAATAATTCAGAAAGATTTACCGCCATTAATAGATCGATTGAGAAAAAATTCTACAATTGTTACTACCTATGAAGGTGGAGATACATCAGTTGGTTCTTATCGTGATCAAGACAAAAATAAGGTAATTGTAAGTGAAGCGGAGTTAGTTAGTGATCAAGATAGAGCACGGCTTGATATATTAGAAAAAAAGCTTAAGGAGATAGATGAAATGTTAAAAAATGAGAACCGCTTTTCTCCTGTTGAGCGATGGCATCGCAATAAGGTTTCAAACCGTATAAAAGCATATTTTGGTATAACAAAGTAATAAGAGAAAGAACCTATAATCTTAGAACTTATCCGAAAACTCTCTCTGTCCGTTCGCCTGAGTTTTTTGCGTAGCAAAAATGATCGAAGGGTGAAAAAACGAATTGATAGCAATTTCATCCTTCGACAAGTTCCCAGCCTTCGCCAATCCTACTATGTTAAAACTTTCTACTTCGCTCTGCGAGCTACGAAGAACAAGTCGTAGGACATGGGCTACCCGCTACGCCAAAAGGCTACCCGCTACGCCGAAAGGCTACCCGCTACGCCAACGGCTACCCGCTACGCCAACGGCTACCCGCTACGCCAAAAGGCTACCCGCTACGCCAAAAGGCTACCCGCTACGCCAAAAGGCTATCGTGGCGAGTCGTGGCGAGTGGCAGGCAGGCAGGACGAACGGAAATGGAGAAATTTTTATTTTAAAACCTTATACGAATATTCTGACAAGCTCTTATTTATAACGTGAGCGGCCCTTAGAATCAGGCGATGTTGGCTCAAATGGGGTATAAGTTTCCCATTCTGTTGAAGATGATGCATTATCGCCGTCATTCGATAAGCTCGAATATGAGTCTGATGCATTGTCACCATCATTAGATAGGCTCGAATATGAGCTTGATGATGAAGAGTAAGCATCGGTATATATTTCGAGCTCATTTGTATCTTGATAATAAGTCCAGGTATAGTCGAAAACATTCCCTCGTAGACGATATTTTTTTTGGTCGTCGCATTTTTCAGAAAGTTTAGTTTTTAGCGTTTTTTCAGACCGTACATTATAATCTTTCATGAGTTTTTGTTTGCAGTGTAATTGCACTTGCATAATTTCACGTTGTGTTTGAGGCGCTTGTTTGGTAATTATTGGTTGCGCGGCTTTTTCATTTTCTTTAGTTTGTTTTTTTTGTAGCCGTTTTTGTTTAATAATTGTTCCTATACTTATTGATTTTGCAGCGAGCTGCTGAGCGTTAGGGCTTGTATTGATAGCAGGTTGTTGCTTTTCGCGTGGGTATATAGGTGACAGGGTTGCCAATTTTTGTCTTTCTTCTGTAGACAGTGTGATGGCAGGAACCCGTTTGATCATTATTGGAATTGTTAGAGCTGCTTGTGCTTCTGGTGAAAGGGGGAGGCGGTTTGATTGAGGATCGAACGATTGTACGAATGCGTCATTATATGTGGCGAATTCTTCAGAAGTTAAGCCGTCAGTTTCTACGTTTAAAAAATGGGAAGAGGGAAGAGAAGATTTCTTTAACTCATCAGATTCTTTATGCATACCAAAACCTTGAACGAATTGCAGGTAGTATGCAGGTTTTTGTTCAAGGAGGTCATTAAGATCCTTTTGTTGAGATTTCTCCGGAAAAAGATCAAAGTGTTCAGAATCTTTATCTAAACATATGCAAGATTTATTAGCATCGGGATTCGTACCATTTTTCATACCGAAAGCTAGTAATGATATATGTGCGAGCAATAAGGCGGTTACATGTATTTTTTTCATAAGGTTCTTGTATGTTTTTATAGTGCTATTCTATTTCACAAAGAAATTATAGCATGCATTTAATTTATTTTAACCTTATTTGCAGGATTTTTCTAAATTAACAAGAAGAAACAACGGTATGGTATTGCGAATTGTTCCATGTATATCGAGTCGTTCTATCGCTTTTTTGCCAAAAAAGCGATCTTCTAGCTCTTTATAGGTGTTAACATTTTTAAATACTTTATTAAGTTCTATTTCTTGTACTTTGCCAAATCCTTGAAAGTAGGAGCGTGCTTCAATCAAGGTATTTTTAGCAATATCTGCCACTATTACAATGTGACCCGGTGTCCAGATAAGGTCACCGTTTTGGAGGTGTTCTCCCTGAGCAAGCGGAGTCATTTTTTGTGATATTGTATAGGTATTTTTATAAAAATAGGGAATGTCAGCCAGTTGTGCTGCACGTGCGATAAGCCCCGAGCAATCAAATCCTGTATGGGGATAGTGATAAATGTGCGGATACTCAAAAAAAGAATATACATATCCGCGATCGTTAACGGTTCGCTCTACAAATAGGCCGTCATAAGGATAGACAAAACTACTACCACCCCAAACGTAAGGAATAAAACCATCTGCCAGATGGGCCCACTGTTTGACATACGATACAAAAAGAGAGCGGCGTTCAGCAAATGTGTGTTTTTTGTCATAAAACACACATATATTTTTAGGAATTTTTATTTTTTCCATGAGTTGTTTTGGAGGGTTATAGACAAAAACATTAATATGAGGACTTTTTCTTGGTGTTTTGGCGCATACAAAGCGCGTTCCTGCAGAAAAGAAAAGTCCTGTTACTGGATCATGAAAAGGAAAAAGCAATGCAGTTATGGCATCGTTATGTTGTTTTTCAAATTCAAAATTAATCGGCTCTGGAATCATGCGCATATCTATACCAGCGGTGCTGAGAGTATCTAGGCGAATAAGATTGTGTGCGAGAGTCCAATAATCAGTATGAGGACGAGGATTTTCTTGAGTGATATAAAATGAACGTGAGACTCTTACCTTTGCTTCTTTGCCTTTTTTTTCTAGCACATCAACAATTTCATTAAAGATAAGCTGTTCTGTGCGTACACACGCATTCCAACGGTTTTGGTTGCCTCCACATAAAGGAATGGTTTGATAGGCAGTGTCTACTGCTAGGTTGGGATAGAACATTTGGATAGGGCTTCCTATAAGATCTGCTACTGGTGCAATCACAAGAGCTTTATATGCCAAAAGTGTTAATGATGTGCACACGCATAATAAAAAAAATATCACTCGCATGAGTTATCCTTCAAGGCTATCGTATCTTGTATTCTTTTGTACTTATTAGTATGGCGCGTTTGCATGGGCAAGTGAAAGTAAAATATTTCCATGGTTGATTTATAAAAAACAAAAATGTTATCATAATAGAAAAATATTAGTTGTGCATGAGATCGTGCTTAACTTTTAGCTAGAAGTGCGTTGTTTATTTTTAAAAACAGAATTAATGCCCAAAAATAGCGCTTTTTTTAAATTGTTTTATGCATATTTCGAAAAAATGGAGGTGGTTCATGAGGGTGTTCAATAATCGAAAAAATACTTTTTTGCTTGGTTTCGCATATTTCAATTTATTTTCTGCGTGTCAATTGCATGCAGCGCGAGAGTGGGCATGGCAATATGTTCATGAGCTGAAAGAGAAAGATCGTGCAGCCGCTTTTTCTCAAAGCGTATTTACCACATCTAATGATGCTATTGAACCATTTACCCAATTACTTTTTTCTTGGAATGCGCAACGGCCGGCAAAAGGATATTTTGTTTTTTTTGTACAAGGTCGTGACGCACATGCGGGGATGTGGAGTTCTTGGCATGAAGCAATGAAATGGGGAAATGGTGTGCAGGAATCTTTTATGAGGCCCTCGGATGGTGTAGCTCTTTATGCTCATGTGCGATTTGAGGCCGATGCGGGGAAAAAATGTGATGCCTATAGATTGCGAGTTAAGGCATATGAAGGGGCTGATCTGAGAGCTTTGCGTAGGTTAGCGGTTACATGTGCTGACTTTACTCAATTTACGCCAGAGGCCGTGCATGCTGTTGCCTCTTTACCTGCCGTCTATATTCAAGACGTTCCTTGTTACTCACAATTTTGTGTAGATCATCCCGAAAATAAAAGGATTTGTTCTCCTACATCAACGGCTATATTGGTTGAGTTTATAACAAAAAAACGTTACGCACTATCTCAAATGGCTCAAAAGATATTTGATTGCACGTTAGATACGTACGGTAATTGGGCATTTAATATGGCGCATGCATATGAGCTTTCTGACAAAAAGGCATATTATAAAGTTGCGCGTTTGAATTCTTTTAAAGATTTACATAGTTATTTGATGCGGGGTTTTCCTGTTGCAGTAAGCGTTCGAGGAACACTCAAAGGTGCTCCGCAGGCATATGCGAGCGGTCATCTTCTTGTTGTTGTTGGATATGATCCGGCAAAAAAAGAAGTTATATGTCATGATCCTGCTTTTTTGCAAGATCATATAACAGAACATGCCTATGATTTGGGCTCTTTTTTGCGGGCATGGGAATGCTCGCGTCGACTTGCTTATTGTATAGACACTTCTTTTGATGTTTGATTATACATTATCACTATGAAAAATATTATTAACATTAAAATTTTTTAATATAAATTGACGCGCTATTGACAGTTTGATATTTAAGAATATATATTAATAATAGAAATGGGGGTAAAAATTATTCTTTATGCGTGATAAAAAATGGGAGGAAGTACTATGCGTAAAGTAATTGAAAATGGATTTTTGATTTTCATATTGTTAATAACTGTTTTTTTTTCGTGGCGTTCGTGTGCGCAGATTCAAAAACCAGTCGTCTCTATAAAAAAGGCATTTCATCATCAGGGTACCGCTAATAAATGTGCAAATATTGAGGCAGGGAGTTTGGTTTTATATTTTAATGTAATGCCTGCTACTCTTCCCGTTTCTCATAAAAGCTATGATGGTGAATTTGAAACGCAGACGTTTTTCTTGCCGTCCATAGTTATTACGCAAGAAGCTAAACGTATGATTGATCGCATTAATAATGATCATGCGCAGCCTTACACTCTTACTATTTCTTCGGTGCATGGTCAGAATAAAGGGGTGCAGATTGTTATTAAATATCCGCGTAATGCCTATATGATAGAAAGTAAGCAATTTGAGGCAATTGGAAAAGATCAAGGATTTATTTTTTATATATACAATCAAAAAGTGTTGGATGCATTGCGAGCGCGTCAAGAGCCTTTAATGAAGATGGCTTCAACTGGTCGTCATCCGCCGTGTATTTTTATAGATAATGGCCATGGCGGTGGTGACGCAGGTGCAATAGGGCATGATAATGTAAAAGAAAAAGATATTTCTTTGCATGTTGGTACTCAGTTGGCTCACTTACTCCAACGGAATGGGTTTCAAGTAGTTATGTCGCGCACATCGGATCAAGATGTGCCGTTGGATCAACGAACAACAGAGGCAAATCGATCTGGTGCGGATATATTGATTTCTATACATGCCAATTCCGCTAGTAATAAAAATACTCATGGCATAGAAACTTTTTGTACGCAACCACGTTTATTTACACGGCTTTATTCTGAAATGGATAGAGAATCAAAATTGTGCGTGGATCGTATCGTTGCACAACGTTCGCAACAAAGTGATAAGCTTGCGCGTTTGGTGCAGAAGAGCATATGTTTTTCAACACAGCCATACCAAAAGGCACCATTTGATAGAGGTGTAAAATATGCAGTTGCGCAGGTTTTTCTTGCGCAAGTACCGGCAATTCTTGTTGAGCTTGGTTTTTTAACAAATCCTATCGAATCAGCCCTTTTGACCACTGACACCTATCAGCAGGTACTTGCACAATCATTATTCAATGGCATTCGTGACTATTTTCAGTCAAATTAAGCGAATAACTCTGCTATATTCTTGTATGATTTGTTTTCATGTTCATTGTGTGTCACTATGATAAGGTTCTATAGTTGGGAAAAGATAAGGTATATATACGCATTACTTTGTTTTTTAATGTGAGACTGGTATCTTTTATAATTACGTATGTTTTAATGTATGTGATAGTAACGATTAATACGTTTTTTTGTTTGAGAGTGTATGCTTGAAGGTATATGGAATCAATTTTTGCAAATAGCCCGCGAAGAAGTTGGAAGCCGCGTTGTGGAGACATGGTTTAAGGTTGTGTCAGTACAACGTTGGGACGCGCTTTCTAAAACGGTATATTTGCATGTACCAAATAATTTTATCGCTGATTGGATACGTAAGCATTACATGGTATTGTTACGTGTGCATTTAGGGCGGCTTTTGCACGTAGAGCAACCTGAAATAGAATTGGTAGATGATAGTTATACACCTGTACCCGAAAACGCTGTTCTTGCTTCAACTTCTGAAGTTGCAAAAATAATACCGGCACAAGGTATGATGGTGCCGCGCAAGCAATTGCTTAGCAATCAAAATGTGCGTAACTATGGATCTACCGTAAACTGCAATTATGTTTTTGATACTTTTGTGGTAGCGCCCAGTAATTCACTTGCATATGCTGCGGCACAGGCGGTTGCCGAAAAACCGGGCCAACTTTATAATCCATTATTTATTTATGGTCGGTCAGGACTTGGTAAAACTCATTTAATGCATGCCATTGCCAACAGCATTAAGATGCGTCATAAAAAAGCGTTGGTACTGTATCAATCGGCAGATCGTTTTGTGCAAGAGTTTATTAGCGCTATTCGTTTTGATACGATACATACCTTTCAGGCTAAATATCAGGCAGCAGATGTGTTGTTAATTGATGATATTCACTTCATGGCGCACAAAGAACAGACACAAGAAGCATTTTTTCAACTTTTTAATCTGTTATATGATTCACAGAAGCAGATTGTTTTTTCAAGTGATACGTTTCCACAAAATATGGATGGCATTGCCGAAAGACTCCGTTCCCGTTTAGCATGGGGACTGGTGACTGATGTGCATGTGCCTAGTTTAGAAACTAAAGTGGCAATTCTTAAGAAAAAAGCAGCAGTTAGCAATGATATATTGCCGGATGATGTTGCTGATTTTATTGCATCGCATGTTACTTCTAATATTAGAGAATTAGAAGGTGCACTGGTACGCATTCTGGCATTTTCGTCATTGACAAAGCAGGAAGTAACTATGGAACTTGCTCGTATGGTTTTATTCCATACGATACAGAGTCAACCAGAAGAAAATAGAAGATCGGCTGATTTTTCTCATATTTTAAAATGCGTAGGCAAATATTATAAATATGACATTGAAGAATTACGCTCAAAAAATAGAAATAAAGACCTTGTATTTGCGCGGCATGTAACTATGTTTCTTATGAAAAAACACACCAATAAATCTTTAAGAGATATCGGCATGTTTTTGGGAAGTCGCAATCATGCAACGGTGAAGCATGGCGTTGAACGTATTGAAGAATATACCAAAAATAGCCAAGATTTTATGATGCAGTTAGGTCGCATTGAACAAGAGGTTCTTGGCAAATAAGTGCTCCTTTCACATGGGGTAGTTGGAGATGTCTAGGCTTGGTATGGGCAAGTTTACGCGTGTTTTTTAAGCGGAAAAATGCATCAATTGTACACTTTTCTGCAAGATATAAATACCATCCTGTATATGAATCGAACGAAACCGGATCACAAATCCCTACCATTGAGGGAAAATGTTCGGTATCAAGTAAATGAATAGTGTGATTTTTGTCATCGTCACAAGTTATAATGTAGTTATCACCATGCGGATCGATATAAAAGTTCAAGTCTGCGCATAGGTTCATAATAAGATCATTTCTCTTCTTTTTAGATAATGTATGATTTTCTTTTACTTCTATTGCATCTGCGATGATTCCGTAAGTACTTGGAATGAGCGTTTTTAAGGGCGCTTGAGGATCTATATTGGTACCAACAATTTCTATATAGTTATTATTTTTTGGTGCCCAAAACCATTTGCGTGGAAGATGTACAGACCATTGTGGTAGTTCTTTTAATTGTTCTTGTATCCATTCAAGATTATATATTCTTGTGAGTCCTGAAATGTGACGATTTGATCCTCCGGCCATAAAAAAGAATGCGGCAGGCTCCACGCCTTTGCAATAAGGATCTATGAATGTTTCTGGTGTCTCCATAAACAGTTTTAAAACGAGAGGATGATCTTTAAAGCGTAGCACTATAAGACCACATTGTTTTTTAGTGTTAAAATTTTTCTTTTGGAGCACCGTAAAATGTTTAAATGTTTTTTTTCCTGCTTTAATTTCCCCTACCAGTTCTTCTATTAATTCATTCATAGCCACTTTTGTTATCATAGGATCATTTTCAAGATCAGTTACGTGTTCTGGAACTAGGTGGGTGTCAAAATAATCTTGATCAAATATTTCAAAAAGTGGGTATTTTTCATAATGCGAACTCGAACGGCTATAGCTCGTCGATGCCCCTTGCCAGCGTGTAGTGATTTGAGGGGTAGAAGGGTCTTTTTTTCTAAAAGGGCTTCTACTTGTTTGATAGTTATGTGAACAGCCAGATGCGAGTAATGCGACGGCAATTAATGGGATATTGTTTATTATCTTCATGTACATCTTTACTTTTTTTAAAACTTTATTTCTTTAAATTAGCTTTAGTTAAGTATATAACATGAGCATTAAGGAAAAGGAACAGCTGAGTTGTTCCCATGGTAGAGGGTTTTAAAATAAATGGTTGTTGTCCCATTTCCATTTTAGGTACTTTTATATAAAAATATAAAACAACTTGCAGTTGTCTTGACCCTGCAGTATGGTGACGATAAGTGGTGTGGTTTTTTGAAATAGATATTAAAGGGAGTTGTGGTTGCATATGTTTTTTTATAAAAAAAAGGGAGAGTCGTGGAGCAAAAACGCTGTTGGCATGGGAATAAGGAGGTTTTACATACACTGAATAAACTGCCACGTAAAATTATGACTATGCACGATAAACATAACATTGTTGAGTTTGTCATGCATGAATTATGCAATGATCGTTGTTTTAATATAACAAAAGCTGCCTATATCATTGATAATCCGGATTTTGATTGTGTACGTGGCATTGCCGGCTATTCTCAAAATGAACAATATGATCGAGGTGACATTTGGACAGTACCCGATGACTTTACTAATCATATGATTAACGCGTCATTTAACCAAAAAGTGCGATCATTGCAGCGCCAAAGCTTTCGTAGAAATAATGCTGAACGAGAAGCTATGATGCATAGTTTAGCCGACGAATTAGGCATGGAAGATTACGGTTGTTGCGACATAGTTATGAAGCATGACAATCATGGTATTTTTTTATATGAAGGCGTTATAGACGATGAAGATGAACATGAAAGCTTTTTGGATGGGATTAGTATTTTAAGCTTTTGTCCTATTTACTAAGCGCTTGCAGAGCTGGTAGTGTTTTATGGATTAAATAAAAAAGGGTGGCACCACCGCCAAGTGAAATGTGGGTAAACGAATGTTGCATGCCCAAATAATAAGCTGAAGCAGCAGAATCTCCACCTGCGATAAGGCTAGCGGCATTACTACGGGCGATGGTTTGCAACAGTTGATACATGCCATCTAATGAGGCGGGCTTTTCAAGAAATCCCATGGCACCATTATAAATGATGGTGTGAGCATCGCTTAAGATATGCTCAAGAAAAGCGTTAGTGCGTGGTCCGATAGAGATGCCAGTTGCATCATTTGGTATAGCATTGGTACTTACTATTTGATAGGGGGGCTCAAAATTATCACGAGAAACAACGAGATCGTCGGGAAAAATAATGCGCACGTTTTTTTCTTTTGCTTTTATAAGAAGATCTTGACACGAAGAAATAAGACCGTCATCGACCAACGATTTGCCAACGGAGATATGCTCCGATTTAAGAATAGTAAAAGCAATAGCAGGACATATAATTAATGTATCTACTTTATTCAATAACTCAAATAGAAATGGAAGCTTTGAGCTGATTTTTTTTCCACCAATAATACATACGCACGTTTTTTTAATATTTGCTATAAAGGTATCAAGGCTATGTAGTTCTTGTTGAGTATAAAAACCGATGCTTTTTTTTTCGGGTACAAAAAGTTTGGGCAAGAGGGTAATAGAAGTTTCCTTGCGGTGCATGCACGCAAAGCCATCATTTATGTAAAAGTCGCCGCATTGTTTTAATTCATGTGCGAAATTAATATCTTCCTCTTTTTCCCCCTTAAAAAAGCGTATGTTTTCGCAAAGGATAATAGTTCCTTCTGATACTTCTTCTATGATGCATGGAATGCCTGCTACTGTTTCAGAAAATACCGTTGTATAATGCTGATTTTCAAACCAAGGCAATAGAACGCGCGTAGACAGTGCAGGGTCGGGATGATTGGGATTACCTAGGTGCGTAAGAAGGGTAATAATACAGCCTTGAGATATAAGATAATCAAGCGTTGGTTGCAATGCTTTGAGTTTTAAATCACTCATAATGGCATCATGAGAGATAGGAACATTTAAATCTGCTCGTACAACAACGCGCGCATTGCGCAAATCCCAAATAGTTAATTGTGAATGATATTTCATAGGTATCCTTATTTATCCCTCGAATCGTAATGTTTGAGCTATAGAGAGGGATTTAATTTTTTTGATTGGTATATAAATGGCGAGTGTGCACATAATGATTGACAAGAAAAGGACTAAGCACGGTATGTACCATGCCATGCGTGCAGGAAGGTGCGAAACATAATAGGCATCAGGTAACTCTATAAAAGGATAGTGTTCCAATAGCCAACTTATAAGAGTTGCACAGAAAATACCAAAAAATGTAGCAGTAAAAGTAATCATAATTCCTAAGAAAAGAAATATGCGTGTTATGTCTTTATTGCGTGCACCCATTGCTTTTAATATTGCAATATCACTTTTTTTATCTGCAATAATCATAAAAAGAAGGGAGATAATGTTCATACTTGCAACAAGTGATATGAGAGCAAGTACAAAAAAGCTTACGTATTTTTCTAATTTCAATGCAGAGACAATCGCTGGGTACATATCTTTCCAAGAATAAACGCCGAGATCAAAGCGATTTTTAATGTGATTAAATAATGTCTGTTCGTTAACATGAGGCGCCAATTTTATTTGTATTTCTTTAATTCCTATGTCGGGAAAAAGATCATCAAAAAGGCTAAATGAGCAAAGAGCTACAGTGGTATCAAATTCATCAATACCGGTATTTAAAATTCCCTTTACGGTTGCTTCGTGTTCTTTAAATGTAACAGTGCGATGGCGATGGGTACCGTCACTATATAAAAGTTGAATGGTATCACCAACATGTATATGAAGAGTCTCAGCAAGGCGAGCTCCAATGATAATAGCATTGCCAACTACATTTTTCAGAGAGCCGCATGTTATTTTTTCGTGTAAAGTAGAAACTAAAGATTCATGATGCGGATCAATTGCTTTAAGTACCACTAACGTGGGTGATGTTGAATTATCACGTCCGTTTGCTTGTATTAACGCATGAGCGGTGCTTGAAGGGCTAGAGCCAATAATTTCAGGAAACTCGCGCATTAAAACAGGAATGAATGCAGCGCTATCGATAGATGCATCGTATGCATGAATAGTGGCTTGCGCATGAATTCCCTGCATCTTTTTTTGTGTTTCTATATCAAAGCCATGCATAATGGCTGTTACGAGTGCGAGTGAAAAAGAGCCGACAAAAATTCCCAAAAAGCTTATAATAGCCATAGTTGAAATGCTACCATCATGCGTTGATCTAGTAATGTAGCGCCATGCAATCATGCGAGAAATGCTGTTCATAGATGTTCCGTATTCGTTTGCTTGTAAAGTTATCGTGTTTTTTCTAGGATACTACTATCAATGAGTTAGTGTAAACGACGAGGTATAGAGATGAGAGTTTGTCTGAGTCAGTCTGTCCTTTTTCTTTTGGTACTATTGTTACCTGGATGCAGTAAGATTATTGAATGGGGGAAAGAATCTTTTTATCAGGGTGATGATGTGGCATTTTCACGCGATCTTATAGAACGCTATATTAGATCTGTTTCTGTATATGATCAGGGTACAACGTTGGCGAAATTTGATGTATTGTGGTTGGGTGATGAAATACGTACGGAATATGCTCGCTTTCACACCTATATTGCCGGAAGAAATGAAGAGCAATATCAAGCGTTACTTCGTAGGCAACTAGAAGAAAATAAGCATTTTATCGCTTTTTATGTGTTGAGCATTTATGAGAATCCGCTTGGAGATCTTGATAGTAAATGGCATGTTACGCTGCGGATAAATAATAAAGAATTTTCCCCAACAGAAATCAAAGTAGTAGAACTTGCACCAGAATATCAAACTTTTTTGGGTAGTCATTTCAATCGTTTTAGGGTTCCCTATCGCGTGATGTTCGATGCAAAAGATTTAGAAGAAATGTTTTTACTGCGTGAAGAGACAGATAAAATTCAGTTATTTTTCAGATCTACTCAAAAGCAAGTTTTTCTTGAATGGTATGTAGATCGTGAAAATAGGGTTGTTGAACCGATTACTGATCCTCAACAGCTTATTCAAAAAAAAAGGCGCGTAAAACCAGAAAGAACAGAGTTAGTTAAAGAGGTGTCTTCATGATTTATGCAATCGGAGCAGATCATCGTGGATTTGCACACAAAGAATATATAAAAGAGATGATTGCTCATATTGAATGGCTTGATGCAGGCGCTTATAATGATGAGCGCTCAGACTATCCTGTGTTTGCACATAATGTATGTAAAGCGATATTGAGTGGAAAGGCAGATGGCGGTGTTCTTTTGTGTGGTTCTGGCGTTGGTATGTCTATTGCTGCAAATCGCTACAAAAAAATATACGCAGGCCTTGCATGGAATGTTTCAGTGGCTGTGCAAAACAAAGAAGATGATGCCGTGAATGTTTTGGTGATTCCCTCGGATTATGTATCCCCAGAACTTGCAGTTGAAATGATTTGTGCGTGGCATGACGCGACCTTTTTAGGAGGGCGTTATCAGGAACGTATTGAAATGATTGATAAGATAGAGAAATAATAAAATAGTTAACAAAGCAATAAAAAAAGGCACCCCGTTTAAAGGGTGCCTTTTTTAGTATTTTGATTGCTCAAATTATGCTTGTTGTGCTTGTTCTAATTGTTGTCTTAATTGATAAACAATAGATGGATTTTGCATAATTTCTGCTACGGCATAGTCCGGAAGCGTTCTGCATATCATTAGCGCGTATGCAATGGCATCCAGTTGTTCACGATGCTGTTCAAGAAGTTCTTTAACTTCTTGTTTGCATTGCATAAACAGTTCATCTGCTTGTAGCGATAGCTTGTCATACAGCGCATCAGATAGTTGTTCTTTGTAACGACCATCAAATGTTAATCTTTTTGCCGCTTCAAATGCAAACCATCCTGCATCCATATCACATTGATTAGATGATGGATAGCCAAGAATAATCTCTTCTGCTACTGCGCCTGCAAGCCAGCATTTAATACTGTTAATAGCATGTGGTCTATCCACTATTTCAGTAGAATCTATCAATGATCGTGTGAATGTTTTGCCAACTAAAATTTTTGGTTGTCGACTTGGTCTGCCAGTGCCAGAATTTTGTTCTTCAAATATTTTAGGCATAAACGCATTAATAGTTACCATATCAAAAACAGTAGAGTCTTGCAGCAAGACAGTTGCAAGCGCTTCTCCTGCAAAATGGGCACTCAGAAGTCTTATTTCATGTGCAGGAATATGTTTGCGGTTGAAAAATACAATATGTCGTATTACCTCATCAATGCATTCTTCAAATAAGTCTTGGGTAATTGGCTGATTAGTGAGGCGTGCCTTATTGCATGCAGCTATAATAAATCGTTCTATATCTTCAAACGATTTGCCATCCATTTTTTGAGCCAAGCGGTCAATATTAAATTTTTCATGGTTAATAGAGACTTTTTGCAATGTAGCATATATATACATTCGACGATCTTCTATGCATGGATAATCAAAACGAACTTCTTCACCAAGTCGTGCAGGATCAAATAATGCCGTATCAATACTTTCAGGTTTATTAGTTGCAACAATAAAAATAATTGGTTTGAGTGGATCATTTTTGCGTTGATTGCCCAGTTCTGTTAAAGCATCTATTACAAACTGGTGATTGCCACCACGTTGTGGATTACATAAATCAAATTCGTCAACAAATATAGCACATGGTGCCATTTCGCGCGCAAGTTTCATGACTTCAGATACGCCATGTGCTGCAATAAGATTGCCTGGAATCTGCAAGAAACGATATTTAATAGAGCTGCCAGTTGCTTGTAAACAACTTTGTATTTGACCAAATAATGTATTGGCAAAATAGGTTTTTCCTGTACGTTTAGGGCCGGTGAAAGCAAAATTAGTAACAGGTACATTTTTACCTTCACCATATTGCTCTGGATGCATACAGTAGTCCAGCAGAACTGCAAAACGTTCTTTATAGTCATCCATACCAATAATATCATTAAAGTCTGAGGTTGGAATAACTTCGAAAACACCTTCTAATGGTTTATCAATATAAGCGCCCCCACGCAATTGATTCCACTTATTTTGAAAAGCTTTTTTTAATGGTGGTATGATTGAGTTGTAAAGGAAATAACCACCTGTAGCGAGTAAGCCGCCCCCAGTAAAATAAAATAATGGTGGGAATTTTTGGCCTAATCCATTATTAAGCAATGCATCTGTTTGATTAAGCCAGCCTTTATCTTGTTCTAAAATAGCAAAAGAACCATCAAAAGTTTTTCGTGCAGGCATACCAAGACAATCAGTTACTTTTTTCATGAGCCAATTGTTAGACCATGATGATGTATCAAGACCAGCACAAATGGGAATAGGAAGTCCATTGTCATCTAAAGCAATTGTTTGTGTTTTGGCATCAATATAATAAGGTATTAACGCACCATTTTGATCTCTTAATCCATTAATAACGCTTGATCCAGGAAGACCTTTTTTTGGATCGAAATTTTGTAATTCTGTAGTAGGAATCCAATTGCCATTGCCATCATTTTCATAAAGGCATGATTTATAACACATAGTATGCCAATAAAGATACGTAGCTAAGGCAGCAGCGCCGCCTCCCACTATCAGACCAGTACCAACATGATATTTTCCGCACCATGAAACAAAATCATCTATTTTGCGTACAATTTTATTAGTGAATGTGAGACCAATAGATTGTGAGTGTTTTGCGAGCATTATAAGTTGTTCTTGAAAAATTTTAATGCGTTCATCAAGCGCTTCGCATGTAATAATAAGGGCGCGATCTGGTGTGGGCTCTACAAATTCTGCTTCAAAAAAATTGCTACGCATTGCTTTAGTTACATCTGCGCTACAAGCAATGCCACTATCTGCCAGAGCGCCAATTTGTAGTATGATAGTATTAAAATCACTACCGATTTGATCGGCTTTTTTTATTTCATCTTTTTGTTTTTCAATAGCGAGTATCCATTTAGTAATAAAGGCATGTGCGGCTTCTTTGTTACTAATAACATCCGATTTTTTATTGATAACAATGCCAGCTATTTGACGAAGGTGGTTTACTAATTTTATGGTATTTATCTCAATTTCTTGCCAGCGGGCATTGAATTCTAATAATTCTTGTTCTTCTGGTGAAATTAAAGAAGATTGTTCGGCAGGTTCTTGTTGAGCATGTATGGTCATTGGCGCATAACTGAGGTATATGCCGCATAAAACCAGCAGTGAAAGGGTATTTTTTCGCGTATGCATGAGACACCTTTATGTTAGTAAAACATATGTTGAAAATATATAACTATATGACAAACAAAGCTAAAGATAACGGTTTTTAGGGCATTTGTCGATTGCAAATCATGTTTTAAACGGGTCTGATGCACGTATAGCAACAATGAGCTTTATTTAATATATTCTTTAAGAGCAACATAGAAGACAGGTATAAACAGCAAACTCCAGCGCAAAATGTAGTATTAGGATTTTCATCTGCTGGATTAGCTAATAGACCGATTCCTGCTAACATCATCATGAACGCAGCGCCAACCGGGGCGTATTCTTCAGACAAACGCGCGCGCTCTTTAGGATCAAGAGATTCTGCAAGGGTAGCGAGCTCTTTATGATCAGGGGACACTAACCATTGTTCTTGTAATGTAATAGGTTCAGATAGTGCGGCTGCTGGGCATATTACAGAAAATAAGAAGGCGCCGAGCAATCCTGATATACTATGCTTATTTTTAATGTTCATAGAAGCTCCATTTTAGATAATTAAGAGGGGTCTCTTATTGAGATATTATCATTTTAGTATTATTTTGCCCTGATGTCAAAGTATAAAGGTTTCAGATTGGAGATTTGCGGCAGCTTGGTAATGCTTTATTTATTGGTTATACTCAAGTGATCTGATCATACAGTTATAGAAGGATATATACATGAATACACGTATTGTTGGGATATCGATTGCGGCTTTGTGTGGAGCGGCGCTGTTTTTTGGGATAAAATTTTCGGTTGTTCAGGGCAAAGGGACATCAATAGATATTCAAAAAGCTTTTTCTAAAACAAATGTTGTAGATCTTTTGATTATCGGATCCGGACCAGCAGGGTTGCAGGCATCGGTATATGGGGGGCGCGCTCATTTGAATACCCTATGCCTTGAGGGTCGTGAACCTGGTGGGCTTTTGACTAAAACAACTTTGGTTGAAAATTGGCCTGGCGAAGTATCCATTTTAGGGCCATCGATTATTCACAAGCTTAAAAATCAAGCGCTTTATCATGGTGCTGAATTCGGCTCTGATGTGGCGGTGCGCGTTGATTTGTCCACCTATCCCTTTGTTGTTCAAACAGAAGATGGTCATACTATAAACGCTCTTTCTATTATAATTGCTACCGGCGCTACCCCTAAAACATTAGGAGTGCCAGGTGAAAAGGAGAATTGGGGCGTGGGAGTAACCACGTGCGCTGTCTGTGATGCGCCATTCTTTAAGGGACATGATGTAGTGGTGGTTGGCGGAGGCGACTCAGCCGTGGAAGAGTCTATGCAATTGGCGCCTTATGCAAAAAATATTACTATTTTGGTGCGTGGAGAGGCAATGCGTGCAGCACCAAGTATGCAAGACCGTCTTAAGGGTTATTCAAATATTAAGATTCGGTATAACGTACAAATAAAAGAAATTCATGGTGATGCAGATGGAGTGACCGGCATCACCGTGTTTAATAATAAAACGAATGAATCGGCATTAGAGCCTATCAGTGGAGTTTTCTTGGCCATTGGGCAGGAACCAAATAGTGATATATTTAAGGGACAGCTTGATTTGCACGAATCGGGTCATATTGTTTATGATCCCCATTTACAGCAAACTTCGGTCCCAGGTGTTTTTGTAGCAGGAGACGTTGCAGATTATGAATTCCGCCAAGCAGGCGTTGCTGCTGGTGATGGTATAAAAGCTGCACTCAGCGCAGGCAAGTTTCTTATGTCTCATGGATACAATGAATTAATAGTTAATCAATTGAAATCTAGCAGAATGACCGTTTATGACCGCCAATTTGAAGATACTGTGTCGCATTTGGAATCGTTGGATGATTTCAAGGTTTCAGTGGAATCTAAGGCTGGCGTGGTTATTATAGATTTTTATGCAGACCATTGTTCTTCTTGCATGCATATGTTGCCAGTATTCAATGCGGTTGCACATCAGTATGCAGGAAAGGTCACCTTTTTCAAGGTTGATGCTGACAAAGCCCCGGCATTAGTAGAACTCTTGCATGTTCCTAAGGTACCATGCCTTCTTGCGTTCAAAGATGGCAAGCTTATCGCTCGATATAACAATATTATGACTAAACCAGAGTTGGGTGACTTTATAAAAGGGCTGCTTTAATAACCTAACCCCTAGAACTTGATACGGTACTAATCCCCGGCTTTAAAGGCTGGGGATTTTTTTATGGCTATGACAGAAGGGGGACCTGAAGCGATCTTTTTAATCCTAACTCAGCATTGTTGCAAACTGAATATTATCATTGCTATTATAAAACTATAGATAGACAGTAGGAATGCAAGGAGTTAGCGATGAAATGCGCAGTACCTCTTTTTTTGATGTGCATGATGCTCGATAGTTACGGAGTTACTGGGATAGACCTTTTGAACGAGAATGTAAAAAAGCAAAGACAGCATTTAAAGGGATTGGAGATTCAAGAAGTTAAGATTTACCCTAAATTGAATGATATCTCACAAGACCGTATTATGCGTAATGCAACATTCATTAGGTATCCTGATGCTTTGGCAACCATCGTATTGTGTCATGGATTTTTATGCAGCCAAAAGGATATTGCTTGCTTTAGGAATATTTTTCCTACAGGCCAATTTAATTTTTTAATATTTGATTTTCGCGGACATGGTCAAGATGCCGAAGGACAGGTTTCAACGTTAGGGCATTACGAAGCATATGATGTTATGGCTGCGGCCCGCTTTATTCGGGAGCATGAAGATGCGGTGATTTCAAGTCTTCCTCTTATAGTGTGGGGCTTTTCTATGGGAGCAGTTGCATCTATAGAGGCACAAGGAAGAGATGGGTCATTATTTGATGCTATGATTCTTGATTGTCCTTTTGATTCTAGCGACGAATTAGTGAAAAACAGTTTTGATCAGATGAAATTTTCGTTATTTGGTTATGAATTTGATGTTCCAGGTAGATCGATTTTGGAAAAATATGCATTGCATCCGTATGTGCAGTCGTTTGTGCAGCAACTTCTTAAGGTGGTGTTAAATTGGGATGCTGAGCATGTGAAATTGCAGGCTATGCCTATTTCTCCATTGCGATCGGTGCAATCTATATCAGTACCATGTTTTTTTATTCAATGTAAAAATGATCATAAGGTGCCCCTTGACTCGGTAAGGCGATTGTATACTAACGCCGGAGGATATAAGCGCTTATGGATTACCGATGGCAGGCGCCATTTCGATTCCTTTTTTAATAATCCAGAAGAATACACATATCGTGTCCAAAAGTTCTTGGATCAATTTTTGAGCGGTTCATTATATGAAAAGAATAGAGAAAAGATAATAGAGCAAAGAGTGTAGCTGCGCAACAAGAAAATCCTTAGACTACTTTTTTCTTGAGTAATATAATGGATCTGGTATGTTAATTGGTATCTTAAAGGATGCTATCATGTGTGATTTTTCTATTGCTTTTTATACTATTCTTTTTTTACACGCTCCCCGTTGGGGTTACTTTTTGTGTACCCGTCTTTTTGCGTAATCATATAGCTTTACATACATTTTACTCTATCTTGAGGAACATTCCATGCAATGGCAGTTGGTTTGTGCATTTTTGTTATACCTTGGTATTGTGTTTTTAATTGGTTTATTGAGTGCTTTATACTATAAAAAGAAAAAAGGGAATGATGTTATTACCGACTCGGGTGATTTTATTTTAGGTGGTAGATCAACTCATTGGTTTTTGACCGCTCTCTCCGCTCATGCTGCTGATATGAGTGACTGGTTGTTTATGGCGTTACCTGCCGCCGTGTATTTAATGGGAGCAGTTGAAGTTTGGATTCCTATAGGACTTTTAGTTGGTATGTTTTTATCGTGGCAGTTTATTGCAAAGCCGCTGCGTATATCAAGTGAACATTATGGGGCGTACACAGTCGCTTCTTATTTTCAGAAAAGATATCAAGATAATTCGGGCATATTGGGTGGGCTTGCTGCGTTTATATCTTTCTTTTTTTTCTCAGCGTATATTGCGGTGAGTTTAAAGGGAATAGGGTATGTGTTATGGGCGGCCTTTGGGATTAACTACCATATTGGTATAGTTATTGCCCTTTGTGTTATTCTTTCTTATTT
>Ga0206924_1053_pt1 | contig 28722 bp, 27 predicted proteins | sample Alteio_BWOrgHeat_61_FD_152947 | JGI IMG/M metagenome (GOLD analysis project Ga0206924, IMG submission 152947) | Enriched cells from forest soil in Barre Woods Harvard Forest LTER site, Petersham, Massachusetts, United States -... | ecosystem: Environmental > Terrestrial > Soil > Temperate forest >...
CGAGCATATTCGCAGGCGTCGTGAATGCATCCAATGCAAATCCCGATTTTCCACGGTGGAAACTCTCAGCGTGTCTTTTCCTATGGTGATCAAAAAAGACGCCCGCCGGGAACCTTTCAATAAAGAAAAAATCTTAAAAGGCCTTCAGGCCGCCAGCCAAAAAAGACCGATCAGCTTGGCCCAATTGGACGGCGTCGTCGAAAGAATCAGCAACTGGGTGATCCAGCGAATCGACAAGGAAATTCCATCGCGGTTGATCGGGCAAAAGCTCATGCAAGAGCTGCGAATGCTGGACGACGTGGCCTACATTCGCTTCGCCAGCGTCTATCGAAATTTTAAAGACGTTCAAGAATTCGTAGAGACCCTTGAAGATCAAGAGGCTCTTGACATTTTAGACTCGTCAGCGCAGCTTCCGCTAGCTCCTGAAAGAGCCGTCGTAGAAAAGGGACCTAATGAAACATCAAGCGCGAGAGATCGCACTCCAGATATTATTTCAAACTGAATTTGCTGCTCGCATTGCTTACCATGATTTTTTGGCGCTTTTCGAGGACACCGTACCCAAAGAAGCTCTCGACTATGCCGATCTTCTAGTACGTGGGGTGAAAGATCGTGCCACCGAAATCGATGCCTTGATTCAGGCCACCAGCGCTCACTGGAGCATCAGCCGCATGTCCATCGTCGATCGAAATATTTTACGCATTTCCGCCTTTGAATTAAAATTTATCGCAGAGCCTGTGAAACCCGCCATCGCCATCAACGAGGCTGTGGAGCTAGCGAAAAAATACGGTTCGACCGAATCGGCTGCGTTTGTGAATGGAATTTTGGACGCCATTTCGAAGGCTGTCCAACCGTGACGGTACTTACCCCCAGCAGCAGCAATAATCCTGGTGCAGATCTGTGGGTCATTCCCGAGCTTGAAAAGTCCCGCGCCGGAGCCCGGCTGGATTGGTATTTGAACTTTCAACTGACACGCTCGGCCTGCAAGCCCCCCGTTCCGATGGAGGAACCACTGCGAGAGCTGATTCGCAAATGTGGCCTACCGGAAACTCACTACAACCAGGAGACCCAAGGAAAATTGCTGATCAGCTCTTCAGAATTGTTGCCCAATCGCTGGGTGGTCCAGTTGGAACACTCGGACAGCCTTGCTCAATGGTGCCATCACATTGCCGAAATTTGGGTGGGCCTTCGCAAACCCACATTGAGAGTTTTTTTGCCCACTGGACTGCCTGCAGGAGATTTTCTAACGACTTGGAAACAATCTCAATCTTTTGATGATTTCAGCGTCGTCGTTGATTAAGATATTCTCTAGAGGGTAAATTCTTGGAGAAACTGACTCAACTAGTACGGCAACGACTCAATTCATGGTCCAAAGGACTGCAAACTGTTCTGGAGCAAGATGCCACTCTGGACCATAAAAAACCGGTCCCTGTTTTTGAGGCCACCACCGACATCAGCCACTGGCGGGAAACGCTGCGATTTCTACCCGCCGATAAGGCCGACGGACTTATCCACATCTTCAGTCGCCTTGCCCCCTACTTCGAAAGCGGCATTTTATTGTACAAGCATTCCGCAGAGTCGACGCAGGAGTTCTGGTCCCCGGGCGCCGTATTTTTCCATGGCCAATATTATCCACTGGCGCCAGAGCATCTGCAGCTGCGCTTGCAACTGCCGCATCTAGATTTTTTGCAGCTGCGAAAAACTTCACCCTACGCTTTGCTGCAACAACTGAAGCTCAGCGAAATCAGTGACTCCACCGATGCATCGGCCTTCGCTTTCAGAGCTAACGAGGATTTTTTATTCCTAGTCTTCAGTGAACTGCCAGAACCATGGTTGCGCACCCACATCGAAAATATTTTCAATATTTTAAGAGATGTCATCCGTGATCTATGAGTGAAGTATCAACGATCTTCATAGTCTCTGACGGAACTGGCGAAACCGCGGCAGTCATGATTCGTGCGGCATTGGTTCAATACGCCGATCGCGAAGTGAATCTGGTCCGCCACAAAAATATTCGCTCTGAACAACAGCTGCAACCCATCATCGACGAAGTCTTCGAGCGCCGAGGCCTGATCGTCTACACAGTTGTGAGTTCACAGCTACGAAGAAAAATTCAAGAAATGACTTTAGGCAAAGGCATCCCCAGTCTAGATTTGTTAGGCCCAATCCTAGGAACCCTCGACGGATTTTTCGGAGTGGCCTCCACCACACAAGGACAAGCAGGCTTATTAAGAGCCGTGGACGCCCAATATTTCAAACGCATCGAAGCCATCGAATACACCGTCAAACACGACGACGGAAAAACCCTCTCCGAACTAGACAAAGCCGACATCATACTTATGGGCATCAGCCGAACCAGCAAAACCCCACTGTCTATTTTCTTAAGTCACAAAGGCTGGAAAGTAGCCAACGTACCCATGGTGCTCAACCAACCCATCCCCGAAGAAGTATTCAAAGTAGACCAAAGAAAAATAGTCGGCCTAATCATAGACATGGACTCCCTACAGCGAATCCGAAAAAACCGACTAGAAAAATTCGGCCAAGACCCCGGCGGCGAATACGCCAGCATGGCCCACATCGCTAAAGAAATAGATTACGCCACAGAAGTTTTCAAAAAAAACAAAAGATGGCCAGTATTCAATGTCACCGAACGAGCCTTAGAAGAAACCGCAGCAGAAATCACCAGAATCGTAGCCACTCGAATGGGATGGCCCGACAGCGCGCTGTTTTAGTCCCCTAAGACCACAAAATCTCCCAATCTGACGACGACAGGCCTCGAAGTCTGGTCTTCCGATAGCGAATCTGACCGGTGACTTCTTTTTCGTTGAGCTGAATATAATTTCTGACGATCTTGTACGCATTCCAACTTCTCACGACCCGGGTAAATGGCCGAAATTTCCAAAGTTTCCCTTTGGTCTGCGGATTTTCGGAGGTATCGGTCACGGTCGGCGGGGCGAGCAAACCTTCCAGCCCAAACCGTTGCGCAATTTGACCTGCTGCCACGCGGAAGAAAAAGTGAAAATGTCTTCTTCGAGATGCCCTTACTAACAAATGAACATGATCGTTTTGGATGGAACACTGCTCAAGCTTCACTCCAAAACGCTGGGCATATTTTCGAATGGTCTGTTGAGTGATGAGAAAGCACCGTGAAGATCTTAAACTTCTAGAGCGCAGTTTGGTTTTGTTAATTTTAAGCACCACATGAATGGAGTCACGACTGGAGAGCGGCCTGGCGCCGCGACCGGCACGAAGTTGGCGCAAAACACCGCGGTGAGAAACCTCATGCTTCCAATCCGTTGGAAAAAAACTCTGTTGCCTGCGAGAATGACCGATACCCATGCCAGAGTCCCGAATGCAAGGAACTGGGTCACGTTGAATGCTGCTACGTGGGCACGAGACCGGATAGAGAAGACGATCTTCGGACCGCGCATGTATTTCCGTTCGAAATAAACTTATGAATAGAAAGATGTGGATAAATATCCGCTGAACCGGAAAATCGCCTCGAGTGGCCCTTGTTGCTGATACTTGATGCGGCCACTCGAAGCTTCGGAAAAATTGGAACAAATGAAGTCAGGTGGGAAGGAATCCTTCCACCGCGACATAGGGAGCGTCACCCCTCCTGCCTCACTCTTGAAACCATGATGTATCGAATTAGACCTTAAGTCTAGTACTTTTTTCAAAAAAAATGACATCGCTACTTTTTAATGGAGTTTGAACCAGATTTCCTTTAGAAACATCGTTCGTTCTCCGAAGAACGAATGAAAGTATGAAGAAAAAACGAGCAGTTCCTCATTTTATCTCGCATGAGTTCGGCGGACCTTTGCTCAAAGCCAGCCATGCCAAAAGCCATCGGCCGATTTCCCAGTCGAAGCCGATGCATTTCGTATTGCGCACGAATATGGCCAAGGGGTCGGCTTCGTTTTTGAATCCAAGAAATCGTCGTAAGATCCTGGCGATCATCAGAAAGCACAAAGGTTTGGTGAGACTACAGAATGTGGTTCTTGAAACTGGCCAGTTGCAGCTGTATTTGAAGTCAAAGAGTCGTCAGGCGACTTTGAACTATATAAGAACCGTCAGCGGTTTGGTCGCCCGACAGATGTTAGGAGCAGAAAAAAATCATCCGATCTTAAGGAAGAAGAGATTTTGGTGTTTTCGCCCGTATTCACGAGTTCATCGTCCGGATCCGCACCCCAAGGCGATGGCCTTGCAGAAATATTTGATTGGAATCCACGTTCTGCCCGCCACGATCGTGTTCAACAGCAGTTGAAAAAAATTTAGGGTGAGCGCAAATTCTTTTCAACGCTTTCTGCATGTGCTACCTGCTGTTCCCATGAATTACTTAATTTCCATTTTATTATTGTGTTCGACGGCTCAGGCCGATGAGGTCAGAATCTCGTTCACGGGACCTGCGACTCAACCGCTCAGCCGCATGTGGTTGCCCTGCACATTTGGACAATGCATGATCGACCTGGGCGGCCAGGGGACGATTTTGGCCCTCACGAATACCACTAAGAATTTTAAGCTCCTGCAGAAAGTGAGTATTCCAACGGCTCACGGGACTGAGTACTGCGACGAGGTGTCATCAAACATAATGATCAGCTTGGCCGGAATGAATTTCGGACAAAGAGAGTTTTATCGCTGTGCCGATTTTGACGCCAGCATCAGCCCAATGTTTGGAGCCGATTATTTTAGAGGCCATTTATTCGCCATGTATTTTTCGCGACAGACATTCTCTTGGCTGAATCGTCCCATCAGTGTTCCTAGGCTGGCACTCAGATACAATGGACTTTGGTTCCTGGTGCCATCACAGATCGGCAATGTGGTCACAAGTGCCGTGATCGATACTGGAGCACCAACAACTCTGGTGGATCAGACATTTTTTAATTCCCACCGAGATCTTTTTGGTGTTTTGGATGCGCAAACTCAAACCGCACGTCTGAACCAGCCCCTAGTGATTGGCAACGTCAGCTTTTCGGGAACGTCCGTGTTGATCATGGACCTGAAGACCTCATTCGGGACTGCAGCTCCAGATATTTTTGTGGGAATGAATCACATTGTCGAAGCCGACTGGGAATTGGATTACAGCGGTTCGCAGTTATATGTGAGAAAAAATTAACCTCACGGCGGCGGAGTGAATTGTAAAATGTCTCCGTTGAACGTGCTAATGAGCAAAGTGCTACTATCCTTCCAAGTCATTTGATTCGGCCCACGACTAATAGCGCCGAGGTTCGCAGAATACGGATAATAATTGGTGACGTCATCGCACCAAGCTTTTCCAGATGAAATATCATGGCAATATAGGAAACCATTACTACGAATATACCAAACCTGCGTGTTATCGATCGAAAAGATAAAATTCAGGAAAGAACCAGCGCCTAGGGTATATTGCGTGACCAATGCGCTGGTCGCCGTATTGTCTGGAGTGGTGATGTAGCGCAACTTCGCGCCTTCCGCATAATACAGGCGATCCTGATCTGCACGATATTGGATGGGACATGCCCCGCTGTTGGCACAGCCTGCCGATAACTGCGCATTGACGGCAAGACCAGCTCCGACATCGGCATTGGCCGTCGGGACGCTGGAGGCATGAACAGTCGTTCCACCCATCACTTCTGTCACCGTACTTCCGCCAAAATCAAATAGACTGATCTTCAACACTGGATCGTTAGTAGGCATCGTAAAGTATCCACCGATCAAAAAAAGTCCGGAATTTTTCAATGCTAAATTTTGCCAACCACCATCAACGTACAATGAAAAATTCGCCGGATTGGTGCCAGTGGCGGCCGTATCCCAGACCAGGCCATTGTTCGTCTGTAACGCCACCACTTTATTGGACGCATCGATTTTTGAAACCACCAGCGAATTTCGCATCCACGGAAATCCGCTCGAATCGAAGGTGAGTGAAAAGCCATTACCGCCACCATAGGGACTACCCATGCCAATGCTTTTGCTGATCGTTACTCCCGTCGCTGTGTAACCCGTCAGGCGATCTTGGTCTCCCCAAAGTATACTCGTGACATTGGTTGCGGGATCAATGTAACCGAAGAGTATCCCACTGTTTTCCACAAAATAGAGTCCCGCTGGAAACGCGGCTTGATTAGGCTCTGTGGCCTGCTTGTAGTAGATCCCCGCCAAGCTTCCACGAATTAATGATTTGTCTTTCCCGTCGCCGATAAAAGGAAGCGTTCCAAACATAGTTTTTATTTTTCCAGAGGCATCAATGTATCGAACACGATAGTTAGACGCGCTGTTGACGGCAATACCGTCAGTGAAATAAATCTGCCCCGATGAGCCTCCGGTGATGGCATTTAATTTTACACACGCCGTGGTGGCGGTGATCCCATCATCCGTGCAATTGGCAGAAACTGTGGCTCCGGCCAAAAGAGTGACATTCGTTTCGCCGCCAGCGCCAGCCAAATTCGGAGTCGCTGACTTTAGCAGACCTCCGGAAGCTCTATAATATAAGTTTCCATCTGTTGAATTGTAGTAGATATCACTGCGACTAGGTGAAGCCACAAGGGCCGTTGAATAAAGTGTGCCACCGAGTATTTTGAAATATCCATTGCTATAAGAACCTATATATATTGTGTTCCCATGATTCCATACTGTGAGCGCAAGATATTCATTTCCAGAGGCGCCGGCGTCCAGCGCTGTCGAAAGCGCCGCAGATCCAGAACTTGGCACGGTGAGCGCACAGTTACCGGCCACCATATTCATGGCCCCAGGATCACCAGATCCCAATTGAGTCACCTTCATAATGCGCACCGGATAGTATCCATTAACCACTTCGGCGATGCATCGAGTGGTGAAGTATAGGCTATTATCTTCGTCAAAGGCCAGACTGGTGTAAGGATTGACACTGACGTTGGCTGCTGTGGCCGTCGCATCATACAAAGTTCCGTAAGTGAGATAAAGTTTGCTGGTGTTGTTGGTAAAATCCAGTTGATAGACATTCGAATTTCCTGCGGTGATATAAAAACGACCGGCATGGTCGAAGCCAATACCATACATGCCGTTCAACGTGGGACTTGCTGGGATCGCTCCGTTGCTGGGCAAGTTAGTCCCGCCACTGGCTATAACAGTGCTGACCAAACCAGTTTTAGCGTCCAATTTTCGCACACCAAATCCGTAGTCAACCGCATAGACATCGCCATTGAGTGGATTTACGGCCTCATTAGTAGTAATGACCCCACCGTAGAGTAAGGCGCTGGTTCCAGTACCCCCTACGCCACGATCTTTAGAGCCGGCATAAACAGTCCAGGAAAAATTTAACGCCAAATTCGCAGTGTTGAACGGAGGCGACATCGCGACAATGCTATGATTTCCCGCTTGATCACGCGCAGCCGCCTTCATACGAAAATAGGCAGAAGTTGGCGCATTAAAAGTAGTGTAAGTTCCTGAGCCCGAAGTTGGATTGCCAGCCAATCCGCCCATCCACGTGATATTTGCAATGTTAGAAACATCAAGGCCGGTCACGATGTCTTTCCAAGTAATATTATCAGTGGTGTAAGAGAACGACACCGGATTGTTGTCAAGTCCCTCGACGTCTGTGGTGCTCCAAGTGAGGGTCATGGGATCACCGACTGTCAGCACGGTTCCGCCGGCTGTTCTTACTGCCGTAAATCCAGTGATCACAGGAGGATTACCCACCTGATAAATAATGGAATTTGCATCTACGCCGATATTGCCCGTGGACGGAGTAGCGATCGTCGATACATTGCCTGCGGCATCCTTGGCCCAAGCACAGATTTTTTTCGTTCCATCCGTTGCCGCAATGGTGAAGTTTAACACCGTCGTGTTGTCGGTCCAAGCTTGCCAATTGCTATTCGCGTACTGAGTTTGACAGTCACCAGTTCCGACATTGGCCTCTGCGAAGCGAATCTGAATCGTTCCCGATCCCGAAAGATTATCAGACACTCCCACTTTCATAGCCAACGTTGACGTTCCCGCATAAATCGCACCATCATTGATGATCACAGAGGAAAGTATCGGGACCTGGCTATCGATGGTCCATGCGCTGGAAGACACCGCAGTATTGGTGTTGCCAACAGTATCCGTCGATGAGATTCGAACCAAAACTTGCGTGTTATCGATCACCGGCAAAATCCAAGCATATGGACTGGCGTTCGCTGTCGCGGCAACGATCGTATTCCAAGTTGTTCCATTGTCGCTGGAATATTCAAGCTTGATCGGGTTCACCGCAAGGCCGGCTCCAGCATCGGCCGTCGTCCAAGTAATGTTCTGTGTGCTTCCGCCACGATAGGAGCCAGAATTGAGCGAAGTAAGACTGAGCGCCGGCGCCGTAGAATCAACCGTCATCGAGCCCGCAGAAACCGCAGCTGCTGAGTTTCCAGCCGCATCACTGGAGGTTACTCGTACTTTCATCTGAGCAGAATCAATCACAGGTAGCGTCCACACATACGGGCTGGAGTTTGCGGTAGCTGCAACAATCGTATTCCAAGTCGTTCCGTTGTCCGCTGTGTACTCCAGCTTGATCGGATTGGTCGCAAGACCGGCACCGCCCGCGTCGCTCGTGGTCCAAGTGATGTTTTGAATCGTACCGCCGGCGAAAGTTCCCGCATTCATCGAGGTCAAATTGACCAATGGAAGAGTGCTGTCGATCACGAAGTTGGAGGTCGCAGTCACGGCATTGGCCCCTGAAGTCATGATCGCTGTGACTCGAACTTGCGCTGTCGCCACATTGATGGCCGCTGGCACCGACCAAGTGTAGGAACCGGTGTTCGCGATGCCGCTGACGATGTTCGTCCAAGTCGCGCCACCATCGAGAGAGTAATCAATACTGATTGGGTTGCTCGCAAGTTTTGTCGAATTCACAGACCAAGTGATCACCTGGCTCGAAGATCCCGCGACTGGATGACCGCTGTTCAACGGAGACAAAGACAATGTCGACAAAGTCACAAATGAAGAATTCAAATTCAGACTTTGATTGGTGCAACCCAAAAGTGACAGCACTGGAAGCAGCGCTAGAACCTTTATCTTACGGAAAATGCTATTGAATCGCACCATAACCTATCGGAACTCCTGGACCCAAACTTTAGACCGGTGTCTTAAAGTTAGACAGAAATTCATGAAATCTCATTGTGAGACAGAACTTAGATGATCTCAGCGGCAAACGGCCTGGCATTGTTTCTGCACAAAGATTCCCGCGGAGGCCGACTTGAGATTAACGGTGAAATTACTAGCAGGAGCATGCCTAGCACTGAGCTCACTGAGCTGGGCACAAGAGGAAAATGCGGCTGGCGTATTTTCGCTCATTGTCGATGATGGTTCTGTCTTTGCGTCTCGCACGGAGAGCCATTGCGGCGACTTGAAACAGGTCAACCCGACTCTGTTTGGGCCCACCCGAAATCAAGGGACTCTGGGAGTGTGCTATGCGTACGCGACCACTGATTTGCTCAATTATTGCATCGAACACACCAAGTGCACCTCCAGCCACTCCTGTCCGTTTGTCACTGACCCTAAAAGTGTGCCGCAGCTGTCGAGTTTTGATTTCGCTATACAAAATGCCAAACCTCAATGGAATGGCCAAAGCCTGGATGATTTCATCACGGCACTCAATCAGGGAGGCGATGCCTACTTAGCAATGAAACGCCTCGGGGAATCAGTGAAAAAACCTTGCCTTGATAAAAATTTTCCCTCCGACCGCGGAAGTTTTGAACGGCTCACCGGTAAAGACGACAGTGACTTTTTTCCTAGCTATGGCGGCCCGTGGATTCCTGATCCGAAAAATCCAGGCAAACTGACCAAAGCTCTGCAGACACAGGATCAACAGGACATGGGAACGACTTATCTGATTAAAAAATTTGAACGTCTGCAAAATGAATACGATCACACTGGCACACTCGCCTGCGCCGACTCGAAATCTGACACTGGTTGCTTCCATCAGTTGGGTACATTCAAAAAGGAAGTGTTCGGCGATCAAGAGTTCATGGCCATCTTACAAAAGGAAAAGGCTTCTCCGGCAAAACTGGTCATCGCCCTCGATGACATTATGTGCACAGAGCAAAATCGAGTGAGCCTTTCTGGATGCGCCGTTCACTCAACGTATCTCATACCTAAGAATTCATCCAACATTGGTCACCAAGCGCTTCCTGAATTGGACGCACAACTGGCCGCGGGCTCTCCGGTGGAAATTGGCGTGGGTTCTAGTTTTTTAAATTCTGCCCAACAAACCGGCGGCGGAAATCACGCCATGATCGTCATCGGACGTCACTGGCGTCCGGCAATAGCTGCGGGGGAAGTATCAGGATGCTACTACCAGATTAGAAATTCTTGGGGCCACCAGTGCGGAAGCTATTCGTCATCATCCTTCGTGAAAGACTGTGATCCCGCCACTGGCTATTTCTGGATTTCGGAAGAGACCCTGTCCAAGAATTTGCTCACTCTGGACTATTTTCCAAATCACTAAGCGCGCTCTTGTCCTTGGAGCGCGTGGAAAAACACATCGAAGATTTTTTCCCCACCTTTGCGGTAGTAGTAGAAAAATTCGACTTCAAAATTCAGATCCTTCACATGAACGCGATTCAAGCGACCCATTTTGACTTGCTTCTTGATCGTGAGCGCAGGTAAAAATCCCCAGCCCAATCCGGACTCGATGACCCGCTTCAGGGTGCCTACGTTGGTGGACTCAAAGGCGGGCTCTATTTTTAAGCCAGCACTGTGACAAGATTTTTCCAACATCTCTGCAAACACTGGATACTCTTTCGTGAATGTGATCAGCGGATATTTTCCGATGTCCGCCATCGAAATATTCGACGGCATGTCGGTTTCTTTTCCAGAGCCCACCAGCCACATTTCTTCCTTCATCAGGAATTTTTTTTCGGCGTCCAAGTGGTCACCGTACTGACGTTCGACCTCGGGTAAAATGACGACATCAAGCTCACCTTTTTTGTAAGCCCGAATCAAATTTTCACCAAGATCATAATCAATTTTGATCGACAACTTGGGATTGTACTTTAGGAGTCGACTGACGATGGGACTGATCAATTGTACGCCCAGAGAGTTCAGCGTACCGACACGAATTTGACCCTTGAATTCCGCACCCATGGTTTTAACGGCGACTTCCGCCTGTTGCGACAGGTGCAAAACCCGCTTAGCAAATTCGCAGAGCACTTCGCCCTGCAGAGTGGGCCGAATCTGACGAACCCCGCGCACTAAAAGCTCTACACCTAAATCGTCCTCCAGATTTTTAATTTGCTGACTGATCGCGGGCTGTGTGAGGAATAATTTGTCCGCAGCACCCGTCATACTTCCCTCGCTGATGACAGTGACGAAGGACTGAAGCTGATAAAGATTCAACATGGTGAAGGTTCTCCCTTGTTATTCTCGAGAATGTTTACATATAATGTTCTGTATCACCAACATGATAAAGGATTTTCCTATGAACATCGACGTTAAAAAATTATGTTTCGGACTGCTGGCGCTGATGATTTTTCTTCCAGCCGTGTCTATGGCCAAGGTCTGGCGAAATTCTTATCTTTCTTTTGAGGTTCCTGACTCATGGAAATGCTCTTTGGAAAACACGGAATGGATTTGTCGAGCTTCCACAGACAAAGAGTCCAAAGAGGCCATCATTGTTCTGACCGCAAAAGAGATCGGCCCCATGGATACTTTTGAAGCCTACACCGCGCACTTAACGGCTCCTCAAACGACTTCGTACAAAGGTGCCGCCGGAGTGCTTTCAAAAGTGGTTTATCCCCCCAAAAAAGTCATGATCAATGATCAAGCTTGGATCGACGGTCTGCACATGGCCAGCGAAGTACCGAATTATTTCACACGCTACCTGGCCACAATCAAAGATAAAATCGCCGTACTTTTCACCTGCAGCGCCCACAAAGATTATTACGCCAACTACAGCCAAGATTTTTTCAAAGCCGTGCAAAGCCTGCGTGTGATCGCCACCAAAGATCTGCTGAACCAAGCCGCCAACGGAATTCGCCCCAGCGGAGAACAACTGGGTCAAGCCATCGGTCAAGCCATGCCCAGCGATTTACTGGTCGGCGACAACGACGTGTCACAAAAAGGCAATGGCGGTGGCGGCAGCGGAAAAGCCAAGAGCTTGTTCCTGGCCTTAGCGGTGGTGCTGGCAGCGCTCGCGGGTTACATTCTGATGAAACGCAAAAAATAACGTCCGTATAAAAAACTCTGCATGAAAAGCCGCACTCAGAAAGTTGCATACCTATAGGTATGCAACTTTCTGAGTGCGGCTTTTAGTTGCTCTTCACCTTTTCAATTTCGACTTTGGAGATGGCTTTTAGCTGATCTGCCACTTTGGTTTCGTCGGCGAAGACCACGACTCTGAAATCTTCGGGATGAATGTGATTTTTGATGGCGGCGTTGACCTGATCCAATGTCACCGCGCCAAGATTGGGAATGAAGCTTCTGACGTAGTCGTCATCCACGTGATACAAGCGCAGTAGGGCCAATGTGTTGGCCAAGCTGTCCGTGGTTTCTACGGCGGCGGGGAACTGGCCGGCCAGTAAGGCTTTGGCAGCGTCCAATTCGGCGGAGGTGACACCCTTGTCTACGAACTCTCGGATGACCTTTTGAGTTTCAGTGACTGTCTGGCCAACCTTTTCGTTGCGTGAAAAGGTAGAGATCTCAAATGCGCCAAAATCGAGTCGGGCTTCGCTGGAGCTATGAATGGAGTAGGTCAGTCCCAGCTCGTCGCGCACTTTCATATTTAGGCGGCTGACAAAGTCGCCGCCCAAAATCAAATTGGCCAGTTTTAGCGGCAAGTAATCAGGATCGGTTCTCTTGATGCCTCTTTCAGCGAGGCGAATCTGTGCCTGCTTGAGCTCTGGCTTAGTGAACAGCTTGATTGAATCCGGTGCGAACGGCTTGAACGGCAAACCCACATAGGACTCTACCGCGGGCCCGTGCCAGGAGAGAAAAATCATTTTCACTCGGTCGACGAAAGCGTCATCAAAAGCGCCAGTGATGGATAAAATACAATTCGGTGGAGTGTAATATTTGTGAAAGTAATTCGCCAGATCTTCTCGGCGAAGGCTCTTGACCGTGTCAGGTTCTCCCTCGGATGGATGTGCGTAGGGATGCGGGCCGTAGGTCTCTTGATTGATCAACAGGTCCGCGTAGTGCGAGGGATTGTCTTGGCGTTTAGCAATTTTGGCCAACACTTGCGCTCGCTCGCGATTGATTTCCTTGGGGTCGAACGCGGGTCGCAGCACAGACTCAGAAAATAGTTCTAGCAATTTATTTTTTTCGTTAGCGATAGTGCTGGCAGAAAAAAGCGTCGAATCACTGCCCACAGAAACCGAAAGTCCCGAAGCAATCTGGCCGAACTCGTCCGCCATTTTCAGTGCCGAACGCTTCTGGGTGGCGTTGTCGATCATCTCTCCGGTGAAGGCAGCCAAACCCAGTTTTCCTGTAGGGTCGTTGATCGAGCCCGTCATCACCATGAGATCAAGACCAATTCGCGGCAGTGATTGGTCCCGAATCAAGAGCAAGCGCAGTCCATTGGGCAAAGCCATTTCCTCGTAAGGCCGCATCTGAAATGTGGCCTGCGGGCCATTGGCAAAGTCGTCCGTTTTTGAATGAGCACAAGCTGCTAACACAAATAAAAATAAAAGAACGAAATTCTTCATGGGTGGGCTCCGTTCAGAACGCCGGTCATTCGTCTCTGCGGCTGTAAGTATTTCTGGGCCACTCTTTGAATATCCGCTTTGGTGATCGCCTGATATTTGTCCAAGTCAGTAAAGATCGCATTGAAGTCACCTTGGACAATTTCATTGATGGCCAATGATTCGGCCTTTCCATCGATGGTCATAAGCCCGTCAACGAACTCTTTCATCACCTGATTTTTTGCTTTGATCAGCTCGCCCTCAGAGACCAGGTTTTTCTGCACCCGCTCGATCTCTTGTGCGAAAACTTTTTCGGCATAGGCCGAGGTTTGCCCAGGAACCAAGGACGCGACCAACATAAAGTATCCTGGATCCGCACTGGTGAAATCGTAGACAGTCACGCTGTTGGCCTTTTCGCTTTCATAGACTAATTTTTTGTACAGGCGACTGGAAGAGCCCGATCCTAAAATATCGGCCAGCAGATCCAGCGCAAAACCATCGGGATGTCCCGATGCTACTCCTTTGTAGGCCACCGCTACTGTGGTGTTTTGAACCTCGCCAGTGGTTTCAATTCTGCGCTCGTGCGTGGGTTCGGGTTCTTGAGGATATTTTCGCTCTGGCAGTGCCTTGAATTTCAAACTTCCGTAATATTTTTCCACCATAGCTTTAGTTTTTGCGTTGTCGATATCACCGGCAATCACTAGCACCGCGTTGTTGGGAACATAGTAGGCCTCATAAAATTTTCGAAGTTTTTCCACCGTGTAGGCTTGAATGTCCTTCATGTAACCGATGGTGGGCCAGTGGTAGGGATGCACCTCATAAAATTTATCCATGATCACTTCGTGAAGCAGTGAGGCTGGGTTGTTGTCCACCCGCCAGCGACGTTCTTCGCCGACGACCTGAAGCTCGGACACTAAGTCCTGCGGACGTAGAGCTAGATCCTTCATACGATCGACTTCCACGTCCATGATCAATTCTAGTTTTGCGCTGGGAAGGTTTTCATAAAATCCAGTGTAATCATCGGTGGTGAATGCATTGTTCTGAATGCCATTCGCGTGCAGGATAATATCGAACTGCTTGCCGGTGTATTTTTTGGCTCCCTTGAACATCATGTGCTCGAGCATATGTGCTGCACCAGTGACACCGACTTGCTCATCACGCGAACCCACTCGGTACCAAGTGTGGTAGCTGACCATGGGAATGCTGTGATCTTCGTGCAAGAGCACAGTCAAACCGTTCTTCAGCACGAATTTCTCGACGGGAAATCGGACTTTTAAGTCTTCAGCTTTGCTTTGAAATGGCAGTAGAAAAAATAAAAAAAGGGCGAAAGCCCCCAATTGATGCGACATATGTGGATCCATCCTTGGGTGCTATTGAACCACAAATTTGGTGAAGTAAACATCCTTGATCACACCTTCGTCCAGGAGGCCATTCAGCTCTGTCGCAATTTGGTCTTTTAGAAATAGTTTACCCTGAATGGATTCAACTTGTGGAAAAGTCTTAGCGCCTAATATTTGGATGATCTTGTCGCGCGCCCGGGCATTTTTATCTGTATCAATAACTTCTTGGAAACCACCCTTATTGAGCATTTCCAAATTCACTTCCAGTTGAATCGTGCGCTTCGGATCTTTCAAAGGATCACCCGCCAGGTTCACAGTGAATGTGTCCATCGTGTAAACCAAAGGCCCCACTTGTTTTGCCGGATCAGCGTTGTCTAGGTCATGCTGAGCCGCCGATTGCTCTTCGGTGATGCTGGGTGCCTTCCAACCAAGAGTCGACGCGTAAACTAAATATGCGCCGTACCCGACAACTCCAAGATTGATCGCGGCAAACGCCACTTGTGCTACGAGCACCAGATTCAGCGGTTTCTTACTAGGTTTGCCATCTTCTTTAGCTTCAGCCATACACTTAATCTATCGGCCACCTAGACCAAAGCCTAAAGGGAATTTTCCAGGAATTTTCAAACTTTTTCGTCTATGATCTAGGCATGAGTTTACTTCTTATCGGGTTATTGAGCGCGATCGCATGGGCCGAGCCGTCCCAAATTGAAGCGCCATCGTATCCGTCCAATCTGATCGCCCTATCTAATGATTCGCATTTCTCGCAGATCGCGTTCGTGGTCGACAAGTCCGCCCGTGCCCTTCGTGTTTATCAGTCAGAGGGGGAACTGCCAAAGCTTCTCGAAGAACATCCCGCCGACATCGGGCGTACCGATGGAGACAAAGAAAAAGCCAACGATGGCAAAACTCCCGTGGGAATTTATTTTTTACTGCAGCAGAAGACCCAACCTGAAATACCTTTTGAGCGTTACGGAAGCCTTGCCTTCACCACAGACTACCCCAACATTTTCGACAAGCGCGTGGCCAAAGGTGGTTCCGGCATCTGGCTGCACTCCGTTCCAGATTCAGTGCCGCTGACCCGAGGCTCCCACGGCTGCGTGGTGGTTCGCAATGACGTGATCAAAGCTCTGCAAAAATATGTGCACCTGGGACAGACGCCGATTCTGATCGCCGAAAAGGTGGAGTATTTAAATAAAGACGAATATCTGGCGCAGCGAAAAAAATACCTGGATAACTTCGAACAGTGGCGCAAAACTTGGCAAGAGAGCGACGCCGACGAGTACATCAAGTTCTACGATCCCACCTTCCGCAGCGGGAAGATGAATCACGACCAATGGTATCGCCACAAAAAGAAACTCAAGGGCATGTACAAGTTTATCAAGGTGGACTTGCTACCGCCGATGATTCTACGCAATCGCGATCAAGTGGTGATTCGCACCATTCAAAACTACGAATCAGATTTGCACACGGATTACGGAGAAAAAACGCTGCATGCGCATTTTTCAGAGGAACAGGGATTTCGAATTATTCGTGAGGACTGGACGGCTATTGAAAAGCCCGATTGAGTACGAAACAGTTTCCGGTTCACCGTTCTCTGTTCCCGGTTCTCAGTTGCAGTTGGGATAGCACAATATCGATCCTAAACTGCAACAGTGAACTGAGGGCCGTGAGCCGAGAACAGAAAACTGCATTTCCTAATCAATGATGTTCGTTGGAATCCTTAGCAGCATGATCCTCTTCCAGATCCAATTTCTCGCAGTTACTGCCACAATCAGGCAGTTGCTCTAGGTGTTTTTTGACTTCTTCTTTGGTGACTATGCCGGTGCGTAGATTGAACTCCAGCATCCGAGAATCGAATTTCAAATTTTTCATCGCTTTATCCAAAGACATGGAGCCTCCCGCTTTTTAACGAAGCGATAGGATTACCTCAAATTTTTCGAGAAATCCATCAATTCCAGTATTTGGGCGGCTTTGAATCTTGATTTTCGTTGTCGACCACTAGGCGCAGATTGCCGGTTTTTTTCTTGGCCTTATTGCCCCAACGCAGGCGCTGGAAGCGCATATAGCCCACCAAGGTGAGATATCCAGACGCAAACCCACCCAAATGAGCCAAATTGGCGACTTCGCCACCCGTCACGCCAGAACCCAGCAGGCTGACGATCTCTACCCCGGCCAGAATCATGACGAAAACCTTGGCCTTCATAGGGAACAGCATCATGAAGGACATGGTGCGCTCGCCGAAAAGAATTCCATAGGCCAACAGCAATCCGAAAATAGCACCAGAGGCACCCACCACCGGAACCGTTAGCGGAATTCGATTGCCCGTCACCGCCGTGTAGACCGCGACACCGAAGCAATAGAAAAGTGCTGCACCAACTCCGCTAGAAATATAATAAAATAAAAAAAAGCGCCGACCCCAGCGCTCTTCCAGTTCTGAACCGACCATCCATAGAGTCAGCATGTTGAAAAGAATGTGCATCACACTGTTGGGAAGATGCAGAAACATGTAAGTGAACACCTGCCACACATAAAAATTTTCAATGACGTTGGTGGGGCGAAGTTCCAAAGCCGAGGTCAAATGCAGATTCAGCAGGTTGTCACCAATGAGCTGAAAGACCACCCAGAAACCCGTGGTCAAAATGATCAGCCACTTCACAGTGACAGTCATCGGGAACTGCTTAACGGGCCCATTGTATCGGTTCATTTTTCCTCATTGAGATCGTTAAAACATTGTACCAGACGCTCGAAGCTCATCTCAAGCGATTCGATCACGACCTTGGTCTCTGCTACCAGTGGGAAGAAGTTGAGATCCCCGGACCATCTAGGAATGAGATGATAGTGAATGTGATCAGGAATTCCAGCTCCTGCCACCGCCCCTAGATTCAATCCCATATTGACGCCACCGGGCTGATAAGCTTCACGCACGACCAACAGGGCCACACGCAGCAAATCATGAAGATCGAAGTACTCCTCGTTGCTGAGATCCAAAGGATCCGCGCAGTGCCGCTTGGGTAAAACCAAAATATGTCCAGAGTTATAAGGAAATTTATTGAGCACCACCATAGAGTGCTTTGTTTGGTACACGCAGAGTGTTTCAAAACTCATCGGACTTTTTGCGGCCTCACAAAACACGCAGCCCTTCGGCTGGACAATTTTCCGCACATACTTGAAACGATCCGGCCGAAATAAAACATCTTTTTCCAAAGGCCAAATTTTTTCATTCAGCTGCAATGAGGCGTCAGCCGATTTGTTCCCGGCGTCAGCCGATTTGTTCCCAGCGCCAGCCGATTTCTTTTTCACCGCTTTCTTCTTCACTCCATCGCTCCGGGCATTAAATACAGCGGTCGATTGGACAGCTGAGTGTGCAGCAGGCGATTGGTCATGCCCTGAATTCCACGCTCCAGCGAGGACTTGGATTCGGATTCCTCATCCTCGGCTTGGGACAGAAAATCCATGATCCCCGCTTTGTGTTTGGGAGCCTCAAAAATTTCGTAGTCATCCAGGTTCGCCAAATCCGCCGCGACATCGTAAGCGTCCTCTAGGGTTCCCAGTTCATCGGCAAATCCTAACTTCACGCCCTGGGCTCCGGTGAACACGCGGCCATCGGCGTACTGATTCACGAATTCTTTTTTGAGCCCGCGTCCCTCGGCCACGGCATCTTTGAATTGCTCCCAAACTTCGTTGATCATGGTTTGAAAGAGTGCGCGCTCGTCATCACGCATGGCTCGGTATTCGGCGCCGCTGTCTTTGAATTTTCCAGTGTTGATCGTGTAGCGTTTGACCTTGGCCCAATCGTAGAGCTTTTCTAAATTCACGAACTCCATGATAACACCAATACTGCCCATCATCGTTCCTGGTGCCACGATGATTTTGTCTGCGGCCACCGCCGCGTAAAAAGCGCCACTGGCCATCAAGCCCGCCGAATGCACCACCACCGGTATTTTAAATTCTTCGCGGGTGCGGCGGATCTCTTCAAAAATTTCCTGAGAAGGCCCCACCACTCCGCCAGGCGAATTTACAGAAATCACGATGGCCTTCACTTTGTCGTTTTTTCGATATTTCAAAAGTGTCTTTAAAAATTTTTTGCCGTCCATGATCACGCCGTCCAATTCCAAATGCAGAATGGAGTTTTTCGCGGTGATGCGAACTGGCGATTCACCAAACAGTGAGATGACCGAGCTACCGACAAGAAAGGCCGTCAAGGATCCAAAGACAAAGAGCAGCACCAAAAGGGTCATCCACGGATTTTTTTTCATACATCTTTCTGCCAACCTTCGGTTGGACTCTCCCGACAAAAAAACAAAAGGGGCCTGAAAATTCAGACCCCTTCATTCTGCTTTATTTATCTACAGGTGCAAGTAGCTTTATTGCTGCTTATAGGTACTTACTCCCCCGCGATTAAGTTTTATCAGTTTTTGTCGCACCTTTTAATTGCTCAGCGAAAATGTCGCCCAAAGTCGCCTTCGAAGTCGAAGTGGCCTTTTTGACATAATCATCGACATCGGCCTTAGACTCGCGAAGTTTCACAAGTTTAGCTGACAGACCGATTTTACGAGCATCTTTGTCGATGGAAATAACTTCGGCTTTCATCACGTCGCCCACTTTGCAGCTCTCGTCGGGCTTGTTAATACGCTCCGTCGAGATTTCAGAAATGTGGATCAAACCTTCGATGTCGGCTTCCAGTTCAACAAATACACCGAAATCAGCCACTTTCGTCACTTTCACATTGTGCTGAGTGCCGATGCCGTATTTGCTTTCGATATTTGCCCAAGGATCGCCCTCGAGCTGTTTGATGCCCAAGCTGAACCGCTCATTGTCGATATCAACGCCCAGAACAACCGCTCGAACTTTAGCTCCCTTTTGGAACATTTCCGAAGGATGGTTCACGCGTTTGGTCCAAGAGAAGTCAGAGATATGCACTAGGCCATCAATTCCGTCCTCAACACCAACGAACACACCGAAGTCAGTGATGGATTTCACTTCGCCTTCAATGATTGTTCCTGGAGCATAAGATTCTTTCAATTCCACCCATGGGTTTGGCTGAAGTTGTTTCATACCAAGGCTGATGCGACGATTTTCAGTGTCGACTTCCAAAACTTGAACATCGACTTCATCGCCGACATTCACAACTTGTGATGGATGCTTCACTCGCTTAGTCCAGCTCATTTCAGAGACATGGATTAGGCCCTCGATGCCATCAGAAAGTTCCACGAACGCACCGTAGTCCGCCAAGGAAACGATCTTGCCGTGCAATTTGCCACCCACTGGGAATTGTGCTTTCACAGCATCCCAAGGATCTGCTTGCAATTGCTTCAGACCCAAAGACACACGGTCTTTTTCGCTGTCGTATTTCAAAACTTTAACGTCGATTTCATCACCCACTGCAATGACTTCGGATGGATGCTTGATGCGTCCCCAGCTCATGTCAGTGATGTGCAGAAGCCCATCCATTCCGCCCAAGTCAATGAAAGCACCGTAGTCAGTGATGTTCTTAACAGCACCGCGAACAGTAGCGCCTTCTTTGATTTGATCCAGAGTTTGTGTGCGCATGCTTTCGCGCTCTTGCTCAAGCAAAGCACGGCGGGAAAGTACGATGTTGCCACGTTTTTTGTTAAATTTGATGACTTTGAATTTATAGACTTTACCGAGGTAAACATCCATATTGCGGACCGGACGAAGATCAATTTGTGATCCTGGCAAGAATGCCGTCACACCGATATCCACTGATAGGCCGCCTTTGACTTTGGCGATCACAGTTCCTTCGATGACTTCTTCGTTTTCAGCTGCCTTAGAAATGTCATTCCAAGCACGCATCATATCAGCTTTATTTTTGCTGAGGCCGACCATGCCGTTTTCGTTTTCAATGCGATCAATCAATACTTCAACAGTGTCTCCGGGCTTAACTGCACGGACGCCGTCCACGATGCGGAATTCAGAGATAGAGATTAGGCCTTCGGATTTGTAATTGATGTCGACAAGGACGTAATCACTTTGGACTTCGACCACTTTGCCTGTGACAACATCGCCCACTTTGAAATCCTGATCTTTCGTCGATTGCTCGAACATAGCTTGGAATTCAGTGGCTTTTTCAACCTGCGTACCTGGGTTGTGTGGAACATCTTTGTCAGCCAGATCTAAGAACGCTAGGACTTTTTGTTTTTCTGACTGAGCTTTGTTAAGGGTTTTACTCATATACAATTACGACCTCCTGGGATCATTTCCTACTCTGGCGCAGTCTCTGGCCCGATTAATTTCGAGCAAAAGTTTTGTTATATTGCGGTTTTAGAGCAAGATGAGCGACTATTTAGAGGGGACTTATGGGCAATGTCAAAAAGATTTTGGCGCAGGCGCGGCCAAGGCTACGCTGACCGCATAACTTATTAAAATAATTAGTAAATTTGAGTGTTAAAAAAGTCGGGCGTTGGTCCTCTGTCCGCGGTTCTCGGTCCACAGGCTCCGTACAGGCAACTGTTGCCAGGTCCGGGCCTGAGGACGGAGGACGGAGGACCGAGGACTCCGAACTGAAGAACCTTCCGTCAAAAAAAAGAGGCGTCATTCGACACCCCCTTTCCACTTAAATTCAATGCGATCCAGTTACTGAACTGCGAGCTTCAAAAAATCCAGCCATCCGGTCTGTTTGTTGAAAGTCAGATTGGCGTAACGATCACTGTACGTTGTAAGGTCATCTTTGGAACTAGGCAACCAGACACTAATGCCATGAGCCCGAGCATAGGTGTCAGTCACGTTCACTGACAACAGAAGTTCCTTCATGCTGGCAGTCACTTCACCCAAAGCATGGTCACCGACTCGCACATTGGCAGCCTTCAGATTGTTTGTGTAATCCGCCAAATCTTTATAGTCGTACAGAGCAAACGCTTGAGTCTGATCGATGGCGGTGAACGCCGATTTCAGCTGATTTGCATCCAAACCTTTGAGCTCTGTCGCCAAGGCTCTTACTGCTGCGTAGAAGCGATCCATTTTCGACAAGTCCCAGGCAGAGAAAGTGACTTCTTTGTTTCCGTAAACTCCACCACTGTAAGATTTTTGGTACTCTTCAGATAGTGCCACTGCTAAATCGCCACCGTTCATGGTGGGTTTCGCAGCTAAGCGTCCTAGGAAAGTTTGATAAGGCCAACCTTCGCCGGGCTCGGTCTCTTGAGAGCCTCCGAAATATTTCACTGAATTCGTCATTTCGCCCGCCACTTCACCCATGGCCATCAAACAGGCGTCACTGGCGTAAAGCTCCACTTTTTGGCCAGTGGCTTGCGCGATCTGTCCAAGGGCAACTCCCAGCTGTTCGGTCGTGATCTTATGTCCAGTGGTATCATCATAAGAAATGTCGTTCACATGGAAGCCGACGTTGATGTCTTGCAGATGCCAACCACTTCCGTGATTCCAAACATCCACCATGTATTTTTTCGCCGGATATTTCGCAGCGGCCCACTTGGCGAAATCCACTAGCGTATTATAGTCACCCATATCTGCAGGAGCCATCTCTTCGACAACGTCAAAGCCCCCTTTAGTGATATAAAGACGTTTCGTTTTGCCGTTGGCGATGGAGGCCCACTGAACAATGATGTTCACGTTAGCATCCGATCCGACCTGCGACATTCCGTCGATATTCATTTTACTGAAAGAGTCCAAACTATTGTGCCCGTTCAAATACACTAGAACTGTCCATTCCTTGGCACTATCTGCCAACGAAATCGACGAGAGAACTACCAAAGACAGTGCCAGCGACAATGCGAGCACGATTTTTCCAATGAGTGGTTTTGACATTCTTCCTCCATGAAGATGGTTTTTGCCTGATTAGTTTATGATCAAATGGATGTACGACGCTACTGACCAAAGGTGGTGCTAAAGTGAAACTGGGCTTAGGGCGGGGGGACTTTCCTGCCACCTCAGAAAGCTGCATACCTGCAGGTATGCAGCTTTCTGAGGTGCTACTTGAGTCAATATTGCCTCTCCTGGACAGAGGGCTGGGCACTTATATGGTTTGAATGATTTCGCTTCGAGCGAATCGGACTTTTTTCGCCTGGATCAAAGGATCTTGGGGATGACGATATCCGCAGGCGACTGCGGCTACGGTCGCAAATTCACTGGACTGCAATTTTAAAATCTCATCGTATTTTTCGGGCTGCAAACCCTCCATGGGAGTTGTGTCGACACCAATCATAGCGGCAGCATTCATCAAGTTTCCCATTGGAATATAAACTTGTCTGCGCGTCCAAGACAGTAGCTCTTCGGGTTTGGCTTTGTTCACCCACGTGTTCACGATATTTTTTTTGAAACCGTCCAACGTAGAAATGGACACGCCGCGAATGTCAGAGATGCTTTTGATATATTTGTCGACGTAGGCTTCATCCATTTTTTTCAGAGTGGTGAAAACAACGAAATGAGAACAGTCGACCACTTGTGATTGCCCCCAAGACGCCGTCAGCAATTGCTTGCGAACTTCTGGATTTTCTATCAGAAAAAATTTCCACGGCTGTAATCCATAAGAACTTGGTGACAGGCGCAGAACCTCTTCCAAGAAACTCCAATCTTCGGCGCTGATTTTTTTGCTCGAATCGAATTTTTTGGCCGCGTAACGCCAGTTCAGCTGCTGAAGGAAAGTTGCTTTGGTCATATGATCCTCTTCACATGGTCTTCGATGAGCCCCACCACCTGTTTGAAATCCAATTCCGTCGTATCGACCACTAAGGCGTGCTCTGGCACTTTCATCGGCGCGGCTTTTCGGGAAGAGTCCTGTTGATCCCGCTGCACTTGCGCTTTAACAGTTTCTGCGACGGAAAGCCCTAGATCTTTAGCTCTGCGTTCGGCGCGATCCTCTTGGCGTGCGGTCAGATATATTTTGACGGCAGCATCGGGAAAAACCACAGTTCCACAGTCACGGCCTTCGGCGACCAAGCCGGAACTATTCTTTTGGCATTCCCGTTGCGCCTGCAACAGCGCCGCACGAACTTTAGGAAAATGACTGATCTGGCTGGCAATTCCGCCCACATGCTCTTGAGAAATTTCATCGGTGACATCTTTGCCATTCAGAAAAACGCGCGTGTGATCATGCGCCATTTTCACCTGCCACATCTTATCCACGGCCAATTTGGCCAGGGCCTCTTCGTCGTGCAAAGTCGTGGCCGTCGAATGCGCTACGTAGGCCAATCCGCGATAGAAGGCGCCGGTAGAGACCCAGCTCCACCCTAAGCGCTTGGCCAATTCACGGCTGACGGAGGTTTTTCCGCTAGCTGCCGGCCCATCTATTGTTACGACTTGTCCCATTTTCTAACTCTCTTTAATCTCTGCAAAAACTTCTTTCAAAGCCTGAATGGCGGTGCGGTTTTCTTCCGGAAGACCGACACTCATTCGCATTTCAGTTTTGAATCCGTAGTTCAAAACTGGGCGCAAGATCACGCCTCTCTTTAGCAGAGCTTCGTTGACCTTGGACACCTCTCTTAGGGTGTCAAACATAACAAAGTTCGCCTGAGACTCAACAAAAGGAATCTGCATTTTCTTAAGTTCCGAATAAAAATAATCCAACCCTTGAGAATTATTCTCAACTGATCTGCGTATAAACTCATCATCTTGCAGAGCCGCCACTGCCGCCACCTGAGCTAGGTCGTTGACATTAAACGGATTTCTTACTCGGTTGTAGTAGTCGATCACTTCTGGCTGTGCCGCCAGAATTCCGACTCGTAAACCGGCCAGGCCGTAGGCCTTTGACAATGTGCGAATCACCACCACGCTGGAATATTTGTCCATGTGGGACAATGCGGACTGATAGTCTTTCGCCCGAACATACTCGGTGTAGGCTTCATCAAATACAATGAGCCGATTGGGATCATTTCCAAACTGCTGCAAAAATTTCTGCACTTCGGAATCTGGCGTATAAGTTCCAGTGGGATTGTTGGGATTGGGAATAAAGACCAGACGAACTCGCTCGGCGCGGGAATCTTCCAGCAGAATTTTCGTCATCGCCTGAAGATCCAATTTGTATCCAGGTGCCAGCGGAGAGTGAATTCTGCCCACGCGCGCGGCCTGAGCACAAACAGCGTACGCCACGAACGCCTTGTCCGTGGTCAAAATCTGATCCCCGGGCTCGCAAAAAATGCGGATCAATAAGTCAATGATTTCATTGGAACCATTGCCTACAGATAGCCTGGACTTTGACACGTTCCATTTTTTCGCCACAGCCTCTAGCAGTTCAAAAAAAGATGGGTCCGGATATCGGTGTTGCTGCGTCAGCGCTTTTTGCAAGGACTGAACCACCTTAGGACTTGTGCCTAACGGGTTTTCATTGCTAGCTAATTTTATGACGTGCTGAATCCCGTACTCCCGCTGAGTTTCGGCAATGGGCTTCCCGGGCTTGTAGGGAATCAGCGTGGCAATTTCAGGTGATAACTTCATAGCTTGCATCCAACATCCATTATCGATTACCTTTTGTCCATGTCTATTCAACTGGGAGTCAGCCTTGGCCCGTCTTTCGCAGATTGCTGCTTGATTGACACCGTACGCCCAGTTCAACCGTTGGCTTATCGGCGTGCCTACACTCCCAGCGAATCCATTGCCGGCGGTATTCACCGGTTCTTGGCAGATCATCCCCAGTACAAACCAGAAAAGGCCATTATCGCTTCTAGCCTGCTGGAAAAAATCTTGGGCACGAAGCTGGGCGGAACTGTGGCACAAGTGGTGACCCGAGGTTTCGAAAACTGGGCCTTCCTTCGACAGAATCTACAAAATAAATATTTCGAATTACAACCACAGCGCACGGAAGCTTTGACCTCCCAAGATCTGATCTTTGGAGTCACCGAGCGCGTGAACCATCTGGGCGAAGTGGAAAAGTCCGTGGATGTCAGCGAATTGGATTTCATCATTTCCAAATTGAAATTGATGCAGGTCGAACGTGTCTGCGTGAATCTCTTATTCTCTGGAAAAAATTCGGTCCACCAAAAAAAAATCAGGCAGTACTTTCAAAATGCCGGCTTCGAAGTTTTTTCCACAGATACCCAAAATGCCGCCGATGAGATTCTGACCTGGAGAAAAAATCTGCTGAACGCCTCACTGTCGGGCTCTTTCAAAGAAATTCGTGCAGAGATCATCGCCGGCTGCGAAGGTTTTTTGAGCGCCGATCAAATCGAATTTTTGGATGGCGATTCACATCAGTTTGTCGAAGACAACAGCCGTATTGCCTCTTCGCTGTTTGGTCCCGCCCGGGCCCTTTCCGATTTCTACAAGGACAGTCCGCAAGTTTTGGTCCTGGGTCTTGAGCGCTGGTTCATTCTTAAGCCCCATTTAAAAAACTCCCAATGGATGAGCCCCTGGGGGCCCCTGTCCGGAGACGTTCCTGACATTCAAGACCTCAAGGTGCAACCAACTTCCGCATTGTTTGTCGATGAGTCCGAGCAATTGAATTTCTCTGCGGACGTGCTGGGTTTTGAACCGGGTCCCATGGCACTAGGGCGCGCACTGAAGCCCACGGTGTTTGATCTTCTGCACTTGCACCAAACTCTTTTCCACGGCGGCGATTCTGCCGAAAATATGTCAGAGATTTTTCCTTTCATTCAAGCCAATGGCATCGCTAAGTTCAAAGACACACTTCAGGCCATGCTCAGAAATGCCCGTCACTCCGGAAACACCCGCCTGGAAACGGTGATCGACGAACTCTTAAGTTTTATGATCGACCAAATTGGCCTGAACCTACTGCTCGAGCGGGAAAATCCGAAAAGTGCTGTCACTTGCACAGGAGTGTTTGCCCCGATGCTTTTGCCCCACTTGAAAAAACGTTGGGCCGAGGTCTACTGGGAGCTCTGTCCGTACTCTCGGGAAATTGACGGCTTGTCGCTGGCCCAACGAAGTGGGCGCGCATGAGTTTGAGCTTCCGTCCCGATTTGTTGAAAGTATTTTTGCAGCACACGCTGAGCCCTTTTGACAGCGCCGCTTGCCTCACCGGTGAGGGCGAACTCTTGGACATCAAATACGAAAGCTTAGCGGACGTAGGAACACTCGGCGCCGCAGCTCTGACCGTGACCAGATATTTTCCCATGCAATTGGGAGACGTGGTGATTTTGAACGATCCCTACAGCGGTGGGACGACGCTTTCCATGATCACCATCGTGACCCCCTTGCTATTGAATCATGCGCAAATACCGGATCTTTATTTGGCCATCCGCACAGGCTTTCAACCACAACTGCTGTTGTCAAAAACCCTGGATGAAGAAGGCTTGCGCATTCCGCCGACACCCATCGTCCAGAATCGAGTGCTGAACGAAATGATTTTGCAAGCCATCTCTGCCCATCCGCTTTGCCCCGCCGGCCTAGGTGATCGACTCAAAGCAACCCTTGGACTGATTTGGAAGCGGGTCGATTGCTTTCAAACCCTCTTGCAAAAAAATTCGCAGTTCAGTCATCGCTCGGTCATCAAGGATTTCTTGAAATCCAGTCGCAATTATTTTTCCCAGCTGCTTCATGAGCTACCCACCGGTGAAACGAAAATTGAAACTCGCCTAGAGTCAGGCGAGCTCATTCGTCTGCGGCTAGAGCTCAATCCAGAATCCATCTTATTTGATTTTGCTGGAACTTCTTCTTCGCAGAAATTGTGTCTAACGGATTCAGCCACCTTCGGCGCTTGTTTTGGAGCGGTGGCTGCCTTCTTACAGAAACCTATTCCTCTCAACTCTGGTAGTTTTTCGCTTTTGCACGTGACCACCCCATTGGGCTCGTTCCTTAACGCTAAATATCCATCGCCGACTTTCAAAGGCATGACCGAAGGTACCAGCCAAGTTGCTGGCGCTATCTTGCAAGCCCTGGGCGAAATCGTACCGCAAAAAAAATTCAGCGCCAGCGCCCAAACACCGACGCAAATCAGTTTGGAGTTTTCTGGCGGTCAAAGATTTTTTGATTCACTTTCGGGTGGTATTGGCGCGTCCCCCACGTCCCATGGCGCCGATGCCGTGCCTTTTTGGCAGCGAATTTCGTTGAGGAACTCCATTCAAGAAATCGAATCCATTTTCCCATTGAGCATTCAGCAAGTGAGCCTGCGAAAAGGCAGCGGCGGGCTAGGACAGTTCCGCGGCGGCGATGGTCTGACGAAAGAATATTTGGTGCATCAAGAGGCGAAGCTTCGCTGGCTCATGCAACATCGCAAGAGCCCGCCCAAAGGACTTAAAGGCGCACAAGATGGTTCGCCGCCGGAAATTATCATCGAAAGAAAAAATGGGGCGCGTGAAATGGTGGATAGCTCAGAAGGTGAAACCGTGGTTCATATTGGAGAAAAAATCAGCGTGGCTTCCGCCGGTGGTGGCGGCTACGGGAAACAGAGCTAATTTATTTTGGGGCCTCGCCCTTCGCCGCACGTTCCTGCTCGTCAAGAAGGCGATTTCTATACCAATGATACCAATAGCAAATAGGTATCATTGGCAACAAACCAATGGCCAAACCTAAATAATACATCAGCGCTCCTTCCTGGGCATTGCGGTTCGTAGAGCTTCAAATACCAAACTCGCAAGAAATAATACCATACTGCTACAGGCCAAAACAATACCCCGCTTCAAATTCAAGCGTTCAGGGTCAGCACCCATGAAATTCAGACGATCACTGGCTTCAACATGCGTTCGAAAATCGGAAATTCACTGAATACGAGCGCCCGCTTTTTCCAGCGCCTGGCGGATTTGCTGAATGTGTTCTTTATTGGAGGTCTCTAGAACGAAATCAATTCGAGTCTCTCGCAAAAACAAACCCTGCGACACTCGGTCGTGATGCACTTCTAGAACGTTGGCACGCAAATCCGC
>Ga0206924_1054_pt1 | contig 28618 bp, 40 predicted proteins | sample Alteio_BWOrgHeat_61_FD_152947 | JGI IMG/M metagenome (GOLD analysis project Ga0206924, IMG submission 152947) | Enriched cells from forest soil in Barre Woods Harvard Forest LTER site, Petersham, Massachusetts, United States -... | ecosystem: Environmental > Terrestrial > Soil > Temperate forest >...
TGGTGCAACAGCTGAGCGAACTATAGCGAAGAATAATTTTCCTCATTATAGAAAAGCTGCGGAAATCTGTGCAAAAATGGGAGTTGCAAGCATAATTGTAGCTGCTTTAATTCCAAGAAGAATACCTGCAATGAAATTTCCCTGCAGAGCAATAAGTGGAATTTTGTGCAGTTTTTATGGTGTTGTTCGTATTGTAGGTGAACATTATAAAAATGTGATGCATGATGAAGAGCTTGAATGCGATAGAGTGCCAGTTGAAAAACTTGCAAATACACCAGAAGAAAAAATAGCAATGGCACAGAATGGTATTGATTTTCTAAAAACTATACCAGATAGTTATAGCCTAAAAGCCCGTGCTTTACGATTGTTTTTTCCACTTACTCACCCGTTGAGCAAATGGCGAATTGATCAATTGCAGAATATAATATACGAGCAAGAAGACATATTAAAAAACAGACAATCAAAAGAATAAGAGAAGATACATACTAGTATATTTTTATTATAAAGGTCTTTCTATATGTTTTTACCTAAAGCAGTTTTAATAAGTACAATGCTTATAGTATTTTCATGCGTTGAATCTCATAGTAAATTACCTACCGCATATTGGATAGATGAGCAGCTTGAACAAATGACACCACGCGATATGATAGCACAGCTTTTTATGGTTACTGCAACATCAAGTTCCCACGAGCATCCGGGATATTCAAAAAAGCCTTGGAAGGGCGATCCTGATTATGTGACAGAACTCATTGTGAAACATAAAGTCGGCGGTCTTATTATTATGGGAAGTTTTGGGCTTATGGAGGAGCATCGCAAGAAGATCAATTATTACCAACAATTGAGTAACATTCCTTTACTTGTAGGTATTGATGGAGAATGGCTGCCCTCGCGTATCAATGATGTACCAAGAATGCCTGCTGCTATGACAATGGGAGCTGTGCAGAATGACGATCTTATATATCAAATGGGTAAAGAGCGTGCTGAATATTGTAAAGCGTTGGGTGCACATATTGATTTTGCACCAGTTGTGGACGTCAATACAAATCCTGATAATCCCATTATTGGCATGAGAGCCTTTGGTGATGACCCTGAAATTGTTGCACGCAAATCGATTCTATTTATGAAAGGATTGCAAGATGCTGGTGTAATAGCGTGCGCTAAACATTTTCCCGGTCATGGTGACACGCATTATGATTCTCACATTCAATTGCCAACTATTAAGCACTCTCAAGAACGGCTAGAGCGTGTAGAACTTTACCCATTCAAGCAAGTAATCAATAATGGCGTGAAGGCTATCATGCCAGGCCATTTAGAAGTGCCTGCGTTGGAAACTGAGCCAGGATTGCCAGCCACATTTTCCCGTTCTATTGTTACCAATTTATTGCGTGATCAACTCGGTTTTCAGGGATTAGTTATTACTGATGCGTTGCCAATGGGTGCTCTTAAAGATTTTGCTCCCGGACAAGCTGAGCTCAAAGCTTTGCTTGCAGGCAATGATATATTACTGTGTTCTTGTGATGCTCCATTAGCCATCGATTATATTGAGCATGCATTAGAAAAAGGTGACATTACGTTAGAGGCCATTAAAGAAAAAGTGGTACGTGTATTGCAAGCAAAGCAATGGATGCAAGAGCAGAGACATTCTCTTTTTGTTACACAGCAAGATCTTTCGCGCATTCATGCTCCGCAGTCATATGCGCTTAAGCAACAGATTTTTGATAATGCCATTACGCATGTTGCTAAAGTTTCCTCATATGAGCCGATACGCACATCATCAACTACCTATCTCTTGCATATTGGCGCATCGCATGAAAAAGACTTTATACATGCTCTTGAACAAGATACATGTATAAAATATACTCACAGCTCTTGGTGGGTCTCGCAAGTCGAAATTGAAAAAATGCGAGAACAATTTAAGCAAGCGGATAGCATAGTTGTTGCTCTTTATGATCCATTTTGTAAGCGGCCGAAATCAGATGAAGATGCGCCATGGTATCAGCGTTTATTGTATAAAGTAGCTGTGCTTATGCATATGAACCAAAATACAGATCACTCTGCCGAATCTCCTTGCGTTGAGATTACAGCGTTATTAGAAAAACTTATCACAGATGGCAAGCGGCTTACACTCGTGGTATTTGGATCACCATATTCGGTTTCAAAGTTAGAAAAATACGGAGAAATTATTCTCGCATATGAAGATGACCCATGTGCTCAACAAGCTGCAGCTGAAGTGATATGCGGCAAGCGAAAAGCAATTGGCACATTACCAATAATGTATGAACGACGTAGTTAGTTTTTTGTTTCGATACTAAAGAAGTCGTTATTATATGTAATTATGAAAAAAATCTGTTCATAACACTTTTACGTATTGACCGAATCAAGTATCTTATGTGAAAAAATAACTAACGCAAGTCCTACTAATGTAAGAACAGCGCCACTTATTTGTTTTTCGCTTGAATCTTGACGCATGTTAGTGACGCCACCACCTACGCATACTAATCCACAAAGGCAGAGAAAAGCATTTTGCGGATCCAAAGCATGAGCGGCGCTATGAAGGGTTGTATTTACGTTATTAAGAGAATGAGATATGGATTCACTAGAATATTGCAACGTGTTACATATTTTTAGTGTATTACCTTCTAAAACAGGAGGCATCTCTTGTATTTGTTCTTGTAGCCGGATTATTCCCGGAATGTTTAAAGTAAGTTGAGCAAATGGTTCGTTTGAGGCAGTGATAAAAAAATGATTGCTGATAATGAATAGTAACATTATTTTTTTCATACGCTAATCCTTATTTTTCATCAGTGTTATACAAAGGCCACTCGCGCATGCCCCGATACTGAGTGGTATAAGTGCTTGTGCCCAATAACCCATGTGCATAAGGTAACCACAACTGAAATAGGCAACGGCAGAGCCAACAATCACGGGAAGTGCATAAAAAAATTGTGAATGTGCATGTTGCAACGGATTGGTTTGCGTACTGGTGGCGGTCATAACTGTTGTTTCAGAAAAAGGAGAAATATGATCTCCGCATACAGCGCCAGAGAAAATACCACCAAGAATTGGATACAAAAGCGGAACTTGCTGGGCTGCTAACATTGCGTTGCCAACGAGTGACGTAAGCATTGGTATTGCTATAGAAATCATCAAAGAAAAAGTGCCCCATGCAGAGCCAGTAGCAATTGCGCACGCTAATGAGAGGCAGAAGAAGATAAATGGTAGCAAGTGCAAAGCGGTGGCAGTTTTGACCATTTGAGCAAGAAATAAACCGGTTTGTAGATTTTCACGTAAGAATAAAGCGAGGATTGATGCCAAAAATATAGTTATAAGTGCGCTTTTCATTAAATTAAATCCTTCTACGACTAAATGAGGGAATGCGGAAGGGGAGAGAATTTTTTCATGTAAGGCGTGTCCGAATGCAATTAAAAGTGACAGTAAGCCTGCTATGAACATTACAAGAAAAGTATTTCCTGGTGCTAGTAATGTGCCACCTATAAAAATACCAAGTAATGCACCGAGCGGTGCAAAAAGACCAACAAGCGATCCTTTTGTAGCAAGTGGTTCTGTGTTTTTATCTTCAACGTATGAATTAATATCCATTGTGCCCAGTTTAATGCGATTTCCAATTACAAAAAAGATGGAAACAATAAGAAGTAAAGAATAAAACATATAGGGCAGCGTGTGCAGGTACACGGTAAATGGGTCGTCATACATTAGAGCTTGAGGTCCTGTGTGTACGCCGGCAGTGTATAACTGGTTGGTAATAGTTGCTACCCAGCTTGATATAGGCATCAAAATAACGAGTGGGCCCGCCAAAGAGTGCACTAAATAGGCCAGACGCAGTCTTGAAATGCCGAATGTATCAGTTAACAAGCGCATAACATGACCAACTGATAAGATACTTAGATAATCATCCACGCTCATTAAAAATGAAAAAGCTACGCTTGAAGCTTCAACTCTTCTTTTTGTGCGCATATAACCCGACATTTTTTGGGTAAAGGCAGCACCGCAGCCAGTTTTGGTAATAATAATAGCCATAGTGGCTATACAGATAAGAAAAAGATACAGCAGTATAGTGTCAGGATCTGTTATTTGCGTATATGCATGGGTGGCAATAAGGGTGATGCTTTGTATTGCTGAGGCATGCGTAGCAATGAGACTGGCTAGCAAAATGCCGCATAAAAATGCTTTATTGATGCTGTGTGTACCAATAGCAATAAGAATAACAATTGCAGTAGGTGCAAGGGAGAGCCATGATAACGTCATAAGTTGTTCCTGCAAAAAAGAAGAATTTCAGGTATTATATGCGTAAGTGTAGCATACATGAGGGGCTTGAATGAAGAAGATTTTGAAAAAAGTATGCATGAATAGCGGTCTTTACGGTTTAAAGTAAATACTTGAGGTCAATAAAAGGGGTAATTTGACGTTATATTTCTTTTTACGTAGAATTAAATAAATCTCGTTGAAAAAATAATTGATTTGGGTTTTTCCCGTCTTAAGGGTTACTATGGCTAAAAACACTTCTGAGCACAAAGAAAAAGTGCCTGTATCTGTCGATATGAATTCGGCATTCTATCTAAGAAAAGAGGATCGTTCTCCAAAGTGGCGAGTTATTGATGCTAAAGGACAAATCCTTGGCCGCTTGGCTACCCACATCACTAATGTGTTACGTGGCAAAGATAAGCCTTTGTTCACCCCACATACAGATTGCGGCGATTATGTTGTTGTGATTAACGCTGAAAAGATAGTTCTTACTGGCGACAAATGGGATGCCAAAGAATATATTACCAACAGTGGCTGGATGGGCGGTAAAAAGGTGACTACTGCTAAAGAAAAGCTGAAAAAAGATCCAACCTCGATTATAGAGCTTGCCGTTAAACGCATGCTACCAAAAAATAGATTAAGCAGAGACATTTTGGATAAGTTGAAGGTGTATGTTGGTGAACAGCATCCTCATCAAGCTCAAGTATCTCGTTAATTTTTCAAAAAATTAGCTATAAAAAAAGCCACGCTCGGGTATCCGAACGTGGCTTTTTTTAGTGTCAATTTTATCAGAGCTTTAATGGAACCACTGTTGTATGTTTGTCAGATAAGGGCTTATCAGCGCTTTGATATCATAAAAGCTTAGATACACTGTCAGTATCAAAAAGACAATCCAGGTTCCTGCAAAAATCCACTCACGAACCTTGAGAGGCAATGGGCGCCCTGCCAATGTTTCTATGGTTTGAATGAATATTTGGCCGCCATCTAGAATCGGCACTGGAATAAGATTAAAAACGGCTAAGTTAATACTTATTATTGACAGGAAAAGGAAAAACACGAGTAAGCCGTCATTGGCACTTTGTGTGATCATAGAGATAATCTTAATCGGCCCGCCCATAGAACTGGTATCACATTTTTTAAAGAGCTGCATATAAGAAAGAGCGACTCGCTTTATCCAGCGATGGGTAGATTCGATGCCTTTTTTTATTGCTTGCAAAAGAGGAACTGGGGGCTTTGCTTTTTGCTCAAAGATAATCCCCAGATAAGGAGAACACGTAGTAGAAGCATCGGGTATTGACACATGTACCAACTGTTCAGAGCCGTTCCGCTCAATTTTTAAAGTAACTTGTTTTTCCCGTTCTGAGTACGCATGTTTTGAATCTTTTATTAAATTCGCTAGCGATTCAATGGAGCCATTAAGTGTGGTTGTGCCGTTAAGTTCAATTTTATCGATAGATTCTAGGATGTCTCCTTCTTTGATTCCTGCTTGTTCAGCAGGGCTACCTTCTTGTACCTGAGCAACGCGGGTTGTTGCTGTTTCTATGTAGAGCAAAGGGACTGCAGGGGCGCCAAAAAAATGAATGCCGATAAATACTATATATGCAAATAGTAGATTAAAAATAATGCCACCGAGCAATGTTAGTATTTTTTGATAGTATGGTTTTTCTGAAAAAGCATACGAACCGGTAGCAAAGGCTTCTTGCTGTTCTCCCTGGCCAACTTCAGCAAGGCCGGCTATTTCGACGTAGCCTCCCAATGGGATCGCAGATATAACAAAGTCAGTGTCCCACATTCTTTTGCTATAAAGCCGAGGGCCAAATCCTATAGAAAAAGAGGGTGTTTTAATAGAGAATAATTTACAAAAAAGATAATGGCCGAACTCATGAATAAAGACAAGGGCACTTATACCGCCAACGCCTATAGCGATAAAAAGTAAGTTTTGTAGAATTGAAAATATGGTATACATGATTATGTTCCCTGCATAAATGAATAATATTAAGCTCGTATCAAAAAATCGTAACATACTCTCCTTGGAGAGGCAAGGTATTGCCGTAAGGCCTATAAGTCCCGGATTTTGGGATATTGAAGTGATCGTGAGGGGGGTGTACTAAATGACATGTGCGATTTTGCTTGAAAAATATCGTAAAAAGGTTAAAATATCTACTAATAGTTATTGTGTGTCGCTTCGTTAAGCGCTAAAAAAAGCTGCAAAATATTGCATACGCATTCATTTACAATTACAGGGATCCAGTGCTATGCCAACAGTCAATCAGTTGTGTCGCTCAGGTCGAAAGAATATAAAGCCTAAGTCAAAGAGCCCCGCGCTCAAAGAATCTCCACAGATTCGTGGCAGGTGTTTAGTAGTAAAGACGACTACCCCTAAAAAGCCTAACTCTGCGCTTCGTAAAATAGCGCGTGTGAAGTTGTCAACGGGCATGGAAGTTACCGCGTATATTCCTGGAGAAGGTCACACTTTACAAGAACACTCCGTTGTTCTTATACGTGGTGGCAAGGTTAAAGATTTGCCAGGTGTTAAGTATCACATCGTGCGTGGAGTGCTTGATACCACCGGAGTAGCGAAAAGAAAGCAGTCACGTTCAAAATATGGTGCAAAGCGGCCAAAGTAGTCCGCATGATGAGGTTAGCATATGCCAAGGCGTAATAGAAAAATTCCTAAACGGGATATCGGAGTTGACCCTCGATTTAATTCTGTCCTGTTGCAAAAACTTATTAATGTTACAATGGAACGCGGCAAGAAAACAATTGCGCGTACTATTATATATGATGCAATGGACTTGCTTGTTCGCAAGGTAGGGGGCGACGATAAGAAGGCTCTAGAAGCTTTCAATAAAGCGTTTGAGCAAATAGTTCCGCATGTTGAAGTTCGTTCGCGTCGAGTTGGTGGTAGCGTATACCAAGTTCCACTTGAAGTTAGACCGGCTCGCAAACAGGCATTAGCGTTGCGATGGCTTTTAAAGGCCGCAGCAGCTCGTTCTGGTAAAAGCATGGGAATCAGGCTTGGATCAGAACTGCTTGATGCTATAGAAGGAAGAGGTGGTGCTGTTAAAAAGCGAAGCGAAGTTCAGCGTTTAGCGGAAGCCAATCGCGCGTTTTCCCACTATGCATGGTAACAAGGAGCGCGCATGAGTCAGCAGTTAGATAAATATAGAAATATAGGTATTGCCGCACATATAGATGCAGGTAAGACAACCGTTACCGAACGTATTTTATTTTATACCGGGGTTTCGCATAAAATTGGTGAAGTGCATGAAGGCGAAGCCGTCATGGATTGGATGGAGCAGGAGCGAGAACGCGGTATTACTATTACGTCAGCTGCTACAACCTGTGAATGGCAGGGATATCATGTCAATATTATCGATACACCAGGGCACGTAGATTTTACTATTGAAGTTGAACGTTCGCTGCGTGTTCTAGACGGGATGGTTGGCGTTTTCTCTGCTGTTGATGGCGTTCAGCCACAATCGGAAACAGTATGGCGTCAAGCTCGCAGATACAAAGTTCCATGTATTGCTTTTGTCAATAAGATGGATCGCATCGGAGCTGACTATTTCATGGTTATTGATGACATGAATAACAAGCTTCATGTTAATGCTATAGCAATGCAAGTTCCCGTTGGTACATCAGAAGATTTCTCTGCTATTATCGATATTCTTACTCGTAAGATGGCTACATTCAGTGAAGCTGATCGTGGTACAACTATTGAGTGGCATGAAATGCCAAGTGAGTATGCAGATCAAGTTGAAGAATTGCGCGCAAAAATTATAGAAGCTGCATGTGACTTTGATGAAGAAGTTGAAGACAAGTATTTAGCTGGCCAAGATGTGCCAGTTGATAAAATTAAAGCAGCTCTTCGCAAAGGCGTCATTGCACAAAAGATAACACCTACGTTTTGTGGGACAGCTTTCAAAAACAAAGGCGTTCAATTAGTGTTGGATGCGGTAATTGATTATTTACCATCTCCATTAGACGTTCCCGCTATACAGGGTACCGTTGAAGGCACTGACAAGATTGTGAACGTAACAGCTGATCCTGCAGGTCCTTTTTATGCGCTTGTTTTTAAAATTATGACTGATCCGTATGTAGGCGTGTTAAGTTTTATTCGAGTTTATTCGGGTGAGCTACATTCTGGTTCTTATATACATAACGTGCGGACAGGAAATAAAGAACGCGTAAGTCGCTTGTTGCAAATGCATGCGAACAAGCGTGAAGAAATTAAGACGGTTCGTGCTGGCGATATAGCGGCAGTGGTGGGAATAAAAGATTCTAGAACGGGTGATACACTTTGCCCTGAAGGTAAAGAGCTTACCCTTGAATCAATTAATATTCCTGAAGCGGTTATTTCTGCTTCTGTAGAACCTAAAAATAAAGCTGATTATGAAAAGATGGTAATTGCATTAAAGAAAATGATGCAAGAAGATCCATCTTTTAGATTTTCTTATAACGAAGAAACAGCTCAAACTGAAATCTCGGGTATGGGTGAGCTTCATCTAGAAATAGTTGTAGATCGCTTGCGCAGAGAGCATAAAGTTGATGTTGTGCAGGGTAAATTGCGAGTTTCTTATAAAGAAACCATTCAAAAATTGGCAGACGCAGAAGGTAAGTTCATCAAGCAATCAGGCGGTCGCGGTCAATACGGACACGTATGGATTAAGCTTGAACCTTTAGAGCGTGGTAAGGGCTATGAATTTGCCAATAAAATCGTGGGGGGAACAATTCCACGCGAATTTATTCCAGGGATTCAGAAGGGACTTGAAGAGTCACTGACTGCCGGTGTTCTTGGGGGATATCCAGTTGTCGATTGTAAAGTAACATTGTATGATGGTTCTTATCATGATGTTGACTCCTCAGAAATAGCTTTCAAAGTGGCAGCGACAATGGCATTTAAGTCGGCCATGAATAATGCTTCTCCTGTTTTGTTAGAGCCTATCATGAAAGTGGTAGTAAATTCTCCAGAGGCCTATACGGGCGATGTTATGGGTGACCTCAATTCTCGTCGGGGCCGTATACTTGGCATGGAGACAGAATTTAATAGGCAAATTATCAAAGCATCGGTGCCGCTTGGAGAGATGTTCGGTTATGTGAGTGCTTTGCGTTCGATGACCAGTGGCCAAGCAGATTACTCGATGGAGTTTGAAGGCTATCAGGAAGTTCCCAAATCTATACAGATAGAAATCTGTGAGAAGAATAAGGTTTAATTAATACAGTTTAAAAGCGTAATTTGTAGGAGAATTTGATATGGCGAAGGGCGTTTTTGAACGTAAAAAGCCGCATATCAATGTCGGCACCATTGGACACGTTGACCATGGTAAAACAACATTAACTGCTGCGATCACTACTGTTCAGGCTTCAAAGGGCCTTGCTGAGAAGAGAGCATTTGATACGATTGATAATGCTCCAGAAGAAAGAGAACGTGGTATTACTATTGCAACGTCTCACGTTGAATATGAAACTCCGGTACGTCACTATGCACATATCGACTGTCCTGGCCATGCTGACTATGTAAAAAACATGATCACTGGTGCTGCGCAGATGGATGGTGCAATATTGGTTGTATCTGCTGTTGACGGTGCAATGCCTCAAACTCGTGAACACATAGTATTGGCAAAGAACGTTAACGTTCCAGCTCTTGTTGTGTTCTTGAATAAAGTTGATATGGTTGATGATCCAGAAATGGTGGATATGGTTGAAGAAGAAATCAGAGAGCTTTTAAGCAAGTATGATTTCCCTGGTGATACTATTCCTGTCGTTCGTGGTTCAGCTCTTAAAGCACTTCAAGGTGAAAACAGTGAAGTGGGCGTTCAGTCTATTGATAGATTGATGAGTGCTCTTGATAACTATATACCTGAACCAAAGCGTGAAATTGATAAGCCATTCCTTATGCCTATTGAATCAGTATTTACTATTCAAGGTCGTGGTACTGTGGCAACTGGTCGTATCGAAACTGGTATTGTTAAAGTGAACGATTCAGTAGATCTTATTGGATTCGGTTCAGCGATCAAAACAGTTGTGACCGGCGTGGAAATGTTTAGAAAAAGCATGGATGAAGGTCGCGCTGGTGAAAATGTTGGTCTTCTTCTTCGTGGTGTTAAAAAAGAAGAAGTTGAACGCGGCATGGTAGTTGTTAAGCCTGGTACCGTAACTCCACATACAGTATTCCAGTGCAAGGCATACATTTTAACTAAAGAAGAAGGTGGCCGTCACAGTCCGTTCTTTAATGGTTATAAGCCACAGTTTTATTTCAGAACAACTGACGTTACCGGTGTCGTGACAATGCCTGAAGGCCGTGAAATGGTTATGCCAGGTGACACAGTTGAATTGACATGTACCCTTATTGCTCCTATAGCAATGAGTAAAGATGATAGGTTTGCAATTCGTGAAGGCGGAAGAACCGTTGGTTCTGGCGTTATCACAGAAATTGTTAAGTAACATAGTATTGGATGATCGGATGGCAGTAAAACAGCGCATTAGATTGAAACTTAGATCCTATGATCATCGCTTGCTTGATAAGGCTGTTAAGCAAATTGTTATGACAGTAAAGCGGACGGGCTCCCAGTTAGTGGGCCCGATTCCGCTTCCTAATAAAAAGCGATGTTTCACCGTTCTACGTTCTCCGCATATTGATAAAAAGTCTCGCGAGCAATTCGAGCTTGGACAACACGCGAGAGTTTTGTATATAGTGTCACCTTTCGATAAAACGACAACCGAATTGATGAAAATCAACATATCATTGGGTGTTGATGTCGAAATTAAGTAACGAGAGGATATCGTTGATGGTGACAGGTTTTTGGGGTCGTAAAATTGGTATGACCCAAATTTTTGCAAATAATAAAGCAATACCGGTAACCGCTATTAGAACTGGCAACTGGATTGTCACTGCCCTTAAAACACAAGGGCGTGATGGTTATGATGCAGTTCAATTGGGTTGCCTTAAAGATAAATACGCTAACCAGTCTTTTTCTCATAATTGGTTAAAACAATTGAGTACTTACTTTTCGCTTGTGCGAGAAGTACGGCTTAAAGAGCCAGTTACAGGATTAGCTGTTGGAGAATTTTTAGATGTAGCAACGGTTGTTGCCGAAGGTGATATCGTCGATGTCACTGGAAGATCTAAAGGTATCGGTTTTCAAGGTGTTGTAAAAAGACACGGATTTGGAGGCCCTCCAGCGAGTCATGGTTCTGATATGGGTAAACGTCCTGGCTCAATCGGTTTTACGAGAAGTAGCGGGAAGGTTTTGAAAGGTAAAGAATTACCTGGTCATGCAGGTAATACGCGACATACGGTAAAGGGCCTTGAGATCGTGAAAATCGGTCTAGAGTCTGGTGCAGTTATCCTTGTTAAAGGAGCAGTGCCGGGGAAAACGGGCTCGCCAGTTTTTGTCCGTAAAGCATAACGGTAGGTTGTAAATTACCATGAGTAATACAAAACAAGAACAATCAGCAAAAGCATTAGATTTTCAAACAATCGAAATGCAAGATCTTGGTGTGAGCAGCCCAGGAGCTGTTTCACCACATTCTTTTGCTACTTATGTGCGCGCGCTGATGCAAAATTGGCGTCAAGGCACTGTTTGGGCACAAGGGCGTTCAGATGTTTCTCGTACAAACAAGAAACCCTGGAAGCAAAAAGGAACTGGCCGTGCACGTGCGGGATCTGCAAGATCTCCTTTGTGGCGTGGCGGTGGTGTTATTTTTGGGCCGCAAGAGCGCGTCCGAACGCTTAAATTGAATAAGAAAATGCGTCATTTAGCGTTACTTCAAATTTTGGAGCATTTTGCTTCAGAAGGTAAAATTAAGGCACTAAATTGGCAGATAGCTTCAGATAAGCCAAAAACTTCTCTAGCTAGCGATATGCTCAAGCAAGCGTCTTTGTTGAATAAAAAGATAACACTTTTTGTCCAACCAGATGATATGCTGACATACGCATCATTTGCAAATATGACAAATGTTTCTATCCTCTATTTTGATCAACCCAACGCATTCGATTTAGCAAATAGTGATCAATGGATCTTTTTGCAAAGAGATATGGATGCATTTAAAGAAATGGTATCGCAATGGGTTTAACGATATATGATATTATTCGGGGTCCGGTTATATCCTCGAAGGCATATCAACTTAATCAAAAATTGAAAAAGTTGATGGTGTATATTAATGAACATGCAACTAAGCGTGAAGTTAAAGAGGCTTTGGAAAAACTTTTTAATGTTAAAGTTAAACAAGTAAATACCGTGCGCTCTGGTAGCAAATCGCGTCGAATTGGTCAGCGTGTAGTTGTTCGCCCAGGTAAGAAAAAGGCGATAGTTACATTGGCTGAAGGATATTCGTTGGATTTATTTGGTCAGGATGCATCGCGTGAAGCGTCTGCTACTGACGTAAGTTAAGAGATTGAAAGAATAGCAGCTGTAAGAGGAAATTAATGTCAATTGTAAGACGAAGACCGCGCAATTCTTCGCTGCGCTATCAATCGTTTTTAAGCTCTGGGGATGTTACTAAAAAAAGTCCTGAGCGTTCGTTGATTGCTCCACTCAAGAGATCGGGTGGTAGAAATGCATATGGAAGAATTACGGTACGGCATCGTGGTGGCGGTGCTGCAAAAAAGTATCGTATAGTAGACTTAGCGCGCATGGAGCGCGGTGTTCCTGGTAAACTTATTGCGATCGAGTACGATCCTAATCGTAACGTTCGCATTGGTTTGATTTCTTATGCAAATGGAGCAAAAGGTTATATTCTTTTGCCACAAGACCTTGCTATTGGTAACACGGTAATAGCGGATGAGCTTACAGATGCTAAAGTAGGTAACTGTATGCCTCTTGAAAATATTCCCGTTGGTTTTGTTGTTCACGGAGTGGGCATAAGACCAGAAATGGCAGGAACCTTTGCAAGAAGTGCAGGGACTTCAGTTGAAATAGTCGGTAAAAATGAAGACCGCGTTATTTTAAGAATGCCATCAGGTGAAATGCGCATGGTGCATAAGCGCTGCTGGGCAGTTATTGGCGTTCTTGGTAATGAGGAATATAAAAATATCTCTTGGGGTAAAGCTGGTCGTACAAGACATAGAGGGTTTAGACCTTCTGTGCGCGGTATGGCTATGAACCCTGTAGATCACCCTCATGGTGGCGGTGAAGGCCGTTCGAAATCCGGATCACATCCACGTTCCCCAACGGGTAAGGGATGCAAAGGTACACGAACAAGGCGCAGAAAGAGTACAGATATTATTAAACGCAGAAAGTAAGGGAAGAATAACCCATGGCTAGATCTGCCAAAAAGGGGCCATACATTCAGGATTCTCTCCTGAAGAAAGTGAAAGACAGTAGGGCCTCTGGTAAAAGAGATGTTATAAAAACGTGGTCTCGCAGAAGTATGGTAACTCCTGAGTTTGTAGGATTAACTATAGCTGTGCATGATGGAAAGAAACATGTTCCTATTTTTATGACTGAAAATATGGTCGGTCACAAATTAGGTGAGTTTGCGCCCACAAGGCTTTTCAGATCACACAGTGGACAAGGTAAAAAATAAAATCATTAAAGGTTTTTTCAGTTGTCAGAATAGTTGGTTTTAGGTAAACTTTAAAATATCTTGTTGAAATACACTAATGAGATATTAAATATTTTGATAGCTGCCTGAAAATGATTGGCAATTAGGTGGACGAGGTTAGGCAATGCAATTTTGTGCAAAAGCACGCGACATTCCTTTTTCTCCGTACAAAATACGTTTTGTTGCGGATGCTATACGGGGCAAAAATGTGTATCAAGCGCTACAATGGCTTGCTACATGTGCGCTGAAACGCGCGGTTCCCGTACAAAAGGTTGTTGCTTCTGCGGCAGCAAATGCCAAAAATTTGGGCGGAATTCATTCCGCTGATCTGTTTATTAAAACGATCTGTGTAGATCAGGGTCCAATACGACGTTATTTCAAACCTGGCGCTATGGGTAGAGCGAATCCGCAAAGAGATCGCAAGAGCCATATAAGTATTGTACTTGAACCTATCACAAGCAAAGAGGTGTAAGGTGGGACAGAAAGTTCACCCTATAGGGTTTCGCTTAGGAGTATTTAGATCATGGCCATCGCGTTGGTTTGCTCGCGGCAAGGCGTATGGCGACCTTGTAATGGAAGATCTACGCATTAGAAAATACTTAGAAAATACGCTTGAGCGAGCAGAGCTTGCTTTAGTTGAGATTGAAAAGTCAGGCGATAATGTACGCATTGTAATACATGTTGGACGTCCAGGACTAGTAATTGGTAAGGGCGGACAAGGTATTGATGGTTTGCGTACGCAATTGTCAAAGTTTTTGGGTAAAAATGTTGAAGTTTCAGTTCAAGAAGTTAAAAAGCCTGAACTTGATGCAACATTGGTTGCCAAAAATATTGCAGCTCAACTTGAAAAGCGAGTGAGTTATAAGCGTGCCATGAAAAAAGTTGTTCAAACAGCGATGCGCGCGGGCGCTCGAGGTATAAAAATTTGTACAGCAGGCCGTTTAGGCGGTGCAGAAATTGCTCGTACAGAATGGACTCGGGTTGGGTCAGTGCCTCTTCACACATTACGAGCAGATATCGATTACGGTTTTGCAGAAGCAAAAACGACTTACGGTATTATTGGTGTTAAAGTGTGGATTTGCAAAGGCGAGTATCAGCGTGTTCGATAAACGATAATGTATGGAATTTGAACTATGATGATGCCCAAGAAGATTAAATATCGTAAAGTGCAGCGAGGCCGTATGACGGGCTTGTCAAAAGGGGCAAGAACGGTCGATTTTGGGGAATATGGTCTTCAGGCTGTAGAACCAATTTGGTTGACAGCTGCACAAATTGAAGCAATGCGCAAAGCGTTATCGCGTAGGCTTAAAAAAGTTGGTAAGTTTTTCTTACGGGTATTCCCAGATAAACCTATCACTAAAAAGCCGGCTGAAACTCGTATGGGTAAAGGTAAGGGTAACGTTGAGCAATGGGTTGCTGTTGTTAAGCGTGGACGTTTAGTGTGCGAAGTTGCAGGAGTAAGTGCAATAGAGGCGCGTGACATTTTAAAACACGTTTCATATAAACTTCCTCTTAAAACTAAATTTGTGCAAAGAGCGGTAAGTGAGGAGGTTCAACAGTGAAAAAACAAGAACTTAAAGCACTTTCTTCCAGTCAAATGAAAGAAAAGCTTGAAGAAATACGTCGCGAATTATTTAGCATACGGCTCAATGCGCGGACAGCTCATGTGAAAGATAACTCACAATTTGGCAAAAAGCGTAAAGAGATAGCTCGTTTGCTTACCTATATGCAACAGCGTAATCAGCTAGATGCATAGACAAGGAGTAATGGTTAATTATGGAAGAAGTTAAAAACAGAAAAGTACTTGTTGGAGAAGTTGTCTCTGACAAAATGGATAAGACTGTTACGGTAGCGGTAAGCAGAACAGTTCGTCATCCACGTTTCCATAAAATAATGTCTACTAAAAAGACTTATAAAGTACACGACGAAGCGAAGGCAGCTAAGGTTGGAGATATGGTTGAGTTTTATGAAGGCCGACCAGTCTCAAAATCTAAGTATATGCATCTAAGTCGTGTAATAAAGACACAAGAATAGAAGATAGCGAGCAAGAAACATGATACAAGAAGAATCGCGGTTGCTCGTAGCCGATAACTCAGGCGCTAAAGAGGTCCTTTGCATCCGTGTCATGGGTAGCACAGGAAAGAGATTTGCAGGGCTTGGGGATATCATTAAGGTTACAGTTAAGAAGGCCACTCCAGGTGGTACCGTAAAAAAAAGCCAAGTTTTGAATGCTATTATAGTGCGAGTTAGAAAAGAAACTAAGCGCGCTGATAATAGCTACATTCGCTTTGATGATAATGCAGTGGTATTGGTAACGCCTACGGGTGAACCTATCGGTACGCGTATTTTTGGTCCAGTTGCTCGTGAATTGCGAGCTAAGGGAGCGTCTGCAAAAATACTTTCGCTAGCCCCTGAAGTACTGTAAAAGGAAATTTCATGATAGCTCGTATTAGAAAAGATGATCTTGTGCAAGTCATATCTGGAAAAGATAAGGGCAAGCGCGGTCAAGTCATTGAAGTTTTACCTAAAAAGGGTAAGATTAAGGTTAAGGGAATTGCGCTCCAGACAAAACACGTAAAAGCTCGCAAATCGGGAGAGGCCGGAGGCATCAAAAAGCAAGAAGCTTTCTTGGCTATTTCAAACGTAATGCCTGTGTGTTCATCAACGGATAAGCCATGTCGTGTAAATGTCAAGGTTCTTGAAGGGGGCAAAAGGGAGCGAGTATCCAATCGCTCAGGTGAAATATTATAACGACTAGGTGGCGGAGATCGTACACGATGAATAAGGCTCGATTAAAAGAATTGTATCAGGAGCGGAGTCGGTCAGAGCTTCTTAAAGAACTAGACTTAGGCAACGTTATGCAAGTACCGATGCTTAAGAAAATTGTTTTAAATATTGGATCAAAAGAAGCGGTATCGAATGCTAAGGTATTACAAGAAATTGTGGATACGCTGGGTATTATTGCGGGACAAAGAGCGGTAAAACGTTCAGCTCGCAAATCAATAGCAGGATTTAAGCTTCGTGAAGGAATGCCTATTGGCGCTATGGTAACATTGCGGGGAACAAAAATGTATGAATTTTTGGACCGCTTGATTAATTTAGCATTGCCAAAAGTGCGAGACTTCCAAGGCGTTTCCCGTACTTGTGATGGTCGTGGTAATTACAATCTAGGTATTAAAGAGTGGACCATTTTTCCTGAAATTGTTGATTTTGATGTTAATAAGAAGGTATGTGGTCTTAACGTCACGATTCATACAAGTGCGAAAAATGATGCACAGGCAGTGGCTCTTTTATCAAAATTTGGCATGCCCTTCAAAGCTGCATAGTTATTCACTAGTGGAGAAATAAAGGTGGCTAGAAAGTCATTAATAGAAAAAGCAAAACGCACGCCAAAATTCGCAGTGCGCGCCTATAATCGTTGCGAGCTATGTGGTCGAGCGCGAGCATATATGCGTTTGTTTAAAATGTGTCGTCTTTGTTTTAGAAAAAACGCTCTGAGTGGACTATTGCCAGGCGTAAAAAAGACAAGTTGGTAGCGGCTAGTCCAAAGGGAAATATGCATGGATGTAATAGCTAACTTTCTTACTATTCTCAGAAATGGGATAATGGCATCAAAATCATTTGTTATGGTGCCTGGTTCAAAAATGTGCATGCAAATAGCAGAAATATTGCGAGCAGAGGGTTTTGTAAAAAACGTAACTGTTCTTGATGATGCTTTTGGGCACAAAGTATTGAAAGTGTTTTTAAAATATGTGGATGGTGAACCAGCTATTCATGAAATTAAACGCGTAAGCAAATCGAGCGTTCGTCAATATGCGGGCGTTGATTCTATCAAGCCAGTTATTGGCGGTTTGGGTGTTTCAATTTTATCAACAAATAAAGGCGTTATCTCGCATAAGAAAGCTAAACAACTTCGAGTTGGTGGCGAGATAATCTGCACAGTATGGTAAAAGGGTAAGTTACAATGTCAAAAATTGGCAGAAAAGCTATAGATATATCAGGTGTGCAAGTTGATATTAAGGGCCAAGAGGTTCACTATAAAGGTGCAAAAGATTCCGGTATTCATGTGCTTCCATCTGATTTAAAGATAGAGAAGCAAGATGATACACTTTATATAAAACCAAATGCGACTCAAGATAAAGCAACGCGTATTTTATACCGTGATTGGGGATTGCATCGAGCGCTTTTGAGCAACAAAATTAGTGGTGCGCGAAAAGCTTTCACTATTGATGTTGTGATTACGGGGCTTGGTTATAAGGCAGTCCAATCTGGAGATAAATTAGTTTTAACTCTTGGTTATAGTCATAAAATTGATTTTAATCTACCTAAGGGTGTTACTGTTACTATTGATAAAACTGGTCAAAAACTAACGTTTGAATCATCGGATAACATTGTTCTTGGTACGTTGGTAAGCCGCCTGAAAGCGTTGAGACCGACAGAGCCATACAAGGGTACGGGTATTCGTCGTAGTACTGACGTAGTTTTACGTAAAGACAGTAAGAAGAAAGCATAATATTAAGTAACCGGAGACCCTCGTGAGTGAGAGGAAAAATATTAAACAGGCTAAAAATCGTGCATTTCGAGTGCGTGAACGTGTTAAAAGCAACGGACTGCCACGTGTTTCGGTTTTTAGAAGTTTAAACCACATTTATGCGCAACTTATAGACGATAAGCAAGGGGTAACTCTTGCGAGTACGTCTTCTCGTGCACTTAAAAGTGTTGGTGACAAGAAAACGGTTGCTCGTGCAGTGGGGCAAAAACTTGCTGAATTTGCAAAAGCAGCCAATGTTGAGGCCGTTGTGTTTGATCGTGGTCCATATCGTTATCATGGGCGAGTGCAAGAGCTTGCTGATGGATTGCGTGATGGCGGTCTAAAGTTATAAGATCCTGGAAATTTAATTGGGACGTATATTATGACAACAGCGCGGGATAAAGAAGTAAAAGAGTCAACGTTCGTTGATCACGTGGTAAGCGTGAGAAGAGTAACCAAGGTTACCAAAGGCGGCAAGCGATTTTCATTTGCAGCTTTTGTTGTGACAGGTGATCAGCAAGGGAACGTAGGCATTGGAAGTGGTAAGAGTCGCGAAGTTTCGCTTGCGATAGCGAAAGCGACTAATAGTGCACGTAAAAACTTGATTGTGATTCCACGAAGAGGCCGCACCATTCCTTATAGCGTTTGCGGTAAGCATGGTGCAAGCAAAGTTGTTGTGCATCCTGCATCTAAAGGTACTGGCAATATTGCCGGCGGTGCATCTCGCGCAATATGCAATGCGGCTGGAATAGAAGATGTGCTTATCAAATCGGTTGGTGCTTCTAATGGGCCAAACGTGGCGAAGGCAACCTTAAACGCTTTTGCTAAATTGCGTTCTGCTACACATCTTGCTAAATTACGTGGTAAAACTGTTCAAGCATTAGTGCAAGAGGAATCGTAATGATTGAACTGCATAATTTACCTTCTGCGGGAAAAGATAGAAAACGAGTTGGTCGTGGCGGAAGTCGCGGCGGGACGTCAGGCAAAGGCCATAAAGGTCAAAAAGCTCGTTCCGGTGGAAAAGTTGATGTTGGTTTTGAAGGTGGCCAAATGCCCCTGTACCGTCGTATTCCAAAGCGAGGGTTCACCAATGCACCATTCAAACAAGAAATAGAAATAGTTGATGTTGCACGTTTAGAACTTTCTTTTCAAGATGGACAAGAAGTAACACGTCAGTCTTTGTTTGAAAAAGGTTTGATTAAATGCCGCAAAAGCCTAACTAAAAGCTTTGTCAAAGTGTTAGGAAACGCGGCGATTACTAAAAAGCTTGTTGTGCATGTAGATGCATGCAGCCAAGCAGCAAAAAAAGTTATAGAGAGTGTTGGTGGTGAGGTCAGATTGACAAAGGAGAGCTAGATAGTGGTTCTGCTTAAAAACTTCGTCAATATCTTTAAAATTGCAGAATTGCGTAAAAAGTTATTTTTTACGCTTGCTATATTGGTTGTGTATCGATTAGGAAATCATATTCCCGTAATTGGTATAGACCTTTATAAGCTTCAGCAATTGATGTCGCAAACTACAAGTGTATTAGGTGGTATATTCTCCTATATAGACTTGTATTCTGGTGGCAGCTTACGGCAGTGTACTATTTTTTCACTAGGTATCATGCCTTATATTACTGCATCTATTATGATGCAAATGTTGAGCATGGTGCAGCCGTCTTTAGAGCAACTTTCTAAAGAAGGTGAGTATGGACGCAAAGTAATTAATCAGTACACCCGTTATTTAGCGGTTGGAGTAAGTCTTTTGCAGAGTAGTATCTTTGCGAAAGTGGTAGAAAGTCAAGGACTTGTAGCAACTCCGGGTTGGGGCTTTCGCTTCATCTTTGTATTGTCGCTTGTTGTTGGCACTATGTTTGTTATGTGGTTGGGCGAACAAATATCGCTTTACGGCCTTGGGAACGGCAGTTCTGTAATTATTTTTGCAGGTATTGTTGCTCGTTTCCCTGACGACGTTCTTATGACCATTGGTTCGGCACAAGCTGGCTATATCAGTTGGTTTGTTGTTGCTATAATATTTGGACTTGTAGTCCTTATATCTGCTTGCATTGTGTTTCTAGAAAAAGGACAGCGCAAAGTACCAGTGCAATATTCACGACGTGTAGTTGGTCATAAAGTATATGGCGGGCAGAGTTCATACATACCATTTAAGATTAATCCTGCCGGGGTAATGCCTGTCATTATGGCGGGGGCAATTTTAAACGTGCCACTTTATCTGTTGACTTTTTTATCGAGTCGCTTTGATTCGTTCAAATTTCTGGCAGAGAGCTTAACACGTGGTGGATTGTTGTATAATGCTATTAACTTTGTTCTTATTATTTTCTTTACCTTTTTCTATACAGCATTGATATTCAATCCAGTAGAGCTTGCTGATAATCTTAAAAAGAGTGGTGGGTTCATACCAGGAATCCGACCAGGACGAAAAACAAGCGAATTTTTCAATTTTATTTTAACACGTATTGGTCTGGTTGGAGCATTATATATAGCAACATTGGCTTTATTGCCATCATTAGTTCACGCGGCGCTTGCATTGCCATTTTATTTAAGTGGCATTATGAGTGGTACTGCGCTTCTAATTGGCGTAGGTGTTGCGCTTGAACTTGCGTCCCAAATTGAATCTTATCTAATAGAACATAGATATGAGGGTTTTTTGGGCGGTGCTGGACGGTTAAGGGGTAGGGGGTATTAGCAGCAATGTCCAGGGATGTATACATTTTTGTAGGGCCTCCGGGATCAGGCAAGGGATCTCTTTCTGCTTTATGTGTGGAGTCTTTTGGTTGGATGCAATTGTCGACAGGAAATTTATGTCGACAGCATATAGCAGATCAGACTCCTATAGGAAAGGCAATAGATTTTGCTATTAAATCTGGTAAACTTGTTTCTGATGATTTGATTACAAATATGGTATTGGAGTGGTTTGCCGATCAGTCTATTGAAGGTTCGCAAGCTGTTATTCTTGATGGGTATCCACGTACGGTAGCGCAAGCAGAAGCTTTTTATAGGGCGCTGCAAGCGGATCTGCAAGAATTAAATCTTCGCGTTATTTTATTTGAAGTCGATGATGAAACGGTTGCAGAACGAATTCGCGGACGCTTTGTTTGCCAAAATAAAGATTGTCAGGCGGTTTATTCTATAGTAAAGGGATCACCTAGTTATCCCAAGAATGATATGATATGCGATCGTTGCTCTTCGCCTATTGTTCGCAGAAAAGATGATGAAGGCGCTGCGGTATATGAAAGGCTTGCAGTATATCATAGTCATGTAGGGGAATTGCTCAATTTCTATCGTAAAGTTGGCATTTCAATTAAAAACTTTGATGCCCAAGTGTCGATAGATGAGCTGTTTGATAAGTTTAAAGAATACGCATTGTGTGATATTGCATGATACCAATAAAAAATAAAGAAGCTATTCGTAAGATGATTTCAGCAGGTGCAATGCTTGCGGAAATCGTTGAAGGGCTTAATGCAATTATTTGTGAAAATGTAACAACGCTTGAAATTGATACGTATATAGCTCAGGCTCTTGCTAAAAAGGGTATGGTATCGTCGACTAAAGGTTACATGGGCTATAAGCACGTATGCTGCATTTCGATTAATGATGAAGTTGTTCATGGAGTGCCGAGTGCGCAGCGTCGTTTAATGCAAGGTGATTTAATCAAGGTTGATGTATGCGCTTCTTTAAAAGGCTATTGCGCTGATATGGCGCGGCCTTTTTTTGTAGGCAAAGAAATGCCTAAAGAGCTTGAGAGATTTGTGCAGGTTGCTCAACAGTCGCTTGATGCGGGAATAAATCAACTTAATGTTGGTAGTCGGCTGACCGATGTATCTGCGGCGATTCAGCAACAAGTAGAACGCAATGGTTATTCTGTGGTGCGTGATTTTGCAGGTCATGGTATTGGTAGGCGCATGCATGAAGAGCCAGAGGTGTTGAATTATGGGGTTCCGGGTAAAGGACCTATAATACGTGCAGGCATGGCATTTGCAATTGAGCCTATGATTACCACGGGCAAATATGATGTGTATGTTGCGGAAGATGGATGGACGGTAAAAACCGTTGATGGAAGTTTGGCCATGCATGTCGAAGATACCATAATAGTGACAGAAGATGGACCAATAATTTTGACGCGGAACCGGTAGTATGCAAAACTATCTTAACGCCTAAGATATATACTATGAAGAACAGAGAAGAGAAGAATAAAGAAGATGTTATTCGTGTAGATGGCATTGTAAAAGAAGCCTTGCGCGATGCTATGTTTCGGGTAGAGATAGAAGGGGGACATGAAGTGCTTGGTCATGTTTCGGGTAAAATGCGTATGCACTATATACGAATATTGCCAGGTGACAAGGTATCTTTAGAGTTATCACCATATGATTTAAAGCGCGGCCGCATTGTGCTCCGTTATAAATCTTAATGTGGCGGTTGGATAAAAGTTTTTTAAGGATAACATTATGAAGGTACGTACTTCAGTAAAACCGATGTGTAATGAATGTCGTGTTATAAGACGTTGTGGCGTTGTTCGCGTAATCTGTAAAAAGAATTTACGTCATAAACAGCGTCAAGGATAATTAATTGCTAAAGGCAGGATTATTGCATGGCTAGAATCGAAGGTGTGGTATTACCGAACAATAAACGCATAGAATATGCGTTGCCATATATTTTTGGAATTGGATTAAAGCGATCTCGTGACATCTTAAATTCTGTTGGTATTGATTTGAACACGCGTGTTAACACACTCAGTGATACGCAAGTTGCATCAATACAAAATGAAATCACGAAAAAGTATCGTGTTGAAGGTGCATTGCGCAAAGAAATATCCCTAGATATTAAGCGATTACAAGAAATCGGTTCTTATCGTGGGGAACGTCACAAACGCGGTTTGCCCGTGCGTGGTCAACGTACAAAAACAAATGCTCGTACACGACGGGGTGGTCGTAGAGTAACTGTTGCGGGCAAGAAGAAAGCTCCTTCAAAGAAATAGTTAATGAACGAGCTCAATAGTATTGTGCAAAGTTAGTGTTAGGATTGGTAAGAGGTATAATGGCTTACAAAAAACGATCAAAAAAAATTAGACGGCGTGTTGATTCTGCCATTGTGCATGTACGGTCGACGTTTAACAATACCATAGTTTCTGTTACTACTATGCAAGGTGACGTTCTTTTCCGTGGTAGCGCAGGCAGTTTGGGATTTAAGGGGTCGCGCAAGGGAACTCCATTTGCAGCATCACAGGTTGCTTCTGGACTTTCTAAGGATATGGTCGATGCGGGTATTAAAACGGTTGAAGTGAGTATGCAAGGTCCTGGGTCTGGAAGAGATTCAGTTGTTCGCTCAATTCAAGCAGCCGGTTTTAAGATTACCGTGTTGAGCGATGTGACTCCGTTGCCACATAATGGGCCGCGTCCTCCTAAAAAGCGACGTGTATAGTATAAGTACTTAAGCTATTAGAGAATAAGCAGGGTTACAAGTTCTATGGAAAAGAAGAACATTACAGAACAAAAAGATAAAAAAAATACGGCTCCGGCAAAGAAAATGTCTGAGTATGGGCGGCAGCTTTTTGAAAAACAAAAAGTGAAGCACTTGTATGGTGTGCGAGAACGTCAATTTAAACGTTTTTTTAATGAAGCATTAAAAAGTGTTGGTGCTCCTGGTGAAAACTTATTAAGTTTTCTTGAGCGTCGCCTTGATAATGTGTTGTACCGATTGAAAATGGCAACTTCTCGAGCTCAAGCTCGTCAGATAATTGTACATGGACATGTGCAGGTGAATGGTAAGCGTGTGTCTGCGCCATCATATCTTGTCAATGAACATAATACTATTACACTCGATGAATCTGTCCTTAAAAAAGAAGCTTTTTTAGAGACGGTTATTGATAAACGTATGAAAATTGGTGTTAAAGTTCCCGATTGGCTTGAATTGGATAAGCAAAAACGTAAAGGTATTGTATTACGCAAACCCGTACGTACTGACATTCAAACACCAATCGAAGAGCATTTAATTGTTGAATTGTACTCTAAGTAATTAATTACATTGAGTACCTTATAATGCATGTACGATGAAAGATGTGTAGGTAGGAGGTTTGATGGATAAGCGAGAATATAAGCCATTGACAATTCCGCGTGTAGAGTGGAATAAAAAAACGTTAACGAGCAAGTTTGGTGAGGTTGTCGCCCAACCACTAGAACCAGGATTGGGGACTACCTTTGGCAGCGCGATTAGACGTGTATTGTTAGGTGCGGTTGAAGGAGCGGCGGTTACATCTGTAATAGTCAAGGGCGTGAACAATGAGTTCTCCGTTCTTCCGGGTATTGCAGAAGATGCCATGCAGCTTCTATTGAACGTTAAACAAATAGTGGTACGCAGCAAGACTGGCGAATCTGGCACTATGCGGTTACATGTTACTGGAGAAAAAACAGTGCATGTATCAGATATAGAGGTAGATGAGCATCTTGAGCTTATTAATCCTGATCAAGTATTGGCTCAAGTAGGTGTTGATGGTGAGCTTGATATTCAGTTTTTTGTAAGTACGGGACGTGGTTATCAGCAAGCGCAATGGCCTGCGGATAAACCATATCAAGAAGATGACAGAATTTATCTTGATGCTATGTTTGCACCAGTTACCAATGTTGTCTCAACTGTAGAGAAAACACGTGTTGGTAAAGACATTGATTATGATAAATTGACATTGCATATCTCTACTGATGGTTCAGAATCACCGGTAGATGTTTTTAATTATGCAGTTTCTGTTATTCGTACCCAATTAGAACATTTTCTTGTTGCAGAAGAGATTCCATTTAATGATATTGTAGCAGCTCCTGTACATGAAAAAGAAGTAAAGCAACCAGCGCTTGATCAATTAGGTTTAAGCCGAGCAGCTATTGAGCTTTTATTGAAACCAATAGATGAGCTTGAATTGTCTGTGCGTTCGCATAATTGCTTGCTTCAAGCAGGCATTAAGCGGGTAATTGAACTTGTTAATATTTCAGAAGATGATGCATTGAAAATTAAAAATTTTGGTCGTAAATCATTGAATGAAGTAAAAGACAATATGAGCTCGTATGGGCTACACTTTGGTATGAACATAGATGAAAAAGAAGTTGAACAACTTCTGCAAGAACAGGAATAGTGTTGTTATTTGTTCTTGATAGTTTTCGTGAAGGATTGTGTCACTATGATACATCAAAATGGTCGTAAAAAATTAAATAAAAAAGAGCCTCATCGTAGAGCTATGCTACGCAACCAGGTAATTCATCTTATTACATATGGTCATTTGGTTACAACCAAGGCACGTGTTAAAGAAGTAAGACGTTTAGCTGAACGGGTTGTTACATTAGCTCGTGAGGGGAATACATTTAATGCGCGTCGTCGTGTGCACGCAATGTTACCATATAAAGTAGAAGCAGTATTGAAACTCTTTTCAGAAGTTGCACCGCGGTATACAGAACGCCCGGGTGGTTATACACGTATAATCCCTCTTGGTCGTCGTATGAGTGATACTGCAGATATTGCACGCCTGGAATGGGTATAGATTAGTATGCTTGACGAAGAAATAGTACGTGCCATTCTAGCAGTGCTTGATGAATTGCGTCCTAATATTCAAATGGATGGTGGCGACATTGCATTTGTGAAGTTTCAAGAAGGGGTTGTATATATACAGTTCAAGGGGGCATGTGTTGGATGCCCGATGTCTATATACACACTCAAAATGGGCATTGAGCAGACTTTAAAGGATCGCATCCCTGAAGTTATAGAAGTGTGCTCAGTAGAAGATGCCGAATAAATTAATATGAAAAAGGTCGCAATCGCGGCCTTTTTTGTGTTTTCTTTTCTAAAATATATATTCTCATTTGTTTATACTAATCTATTAATAAGTCTGTACAATTTTTTTTATCTAATGTTAGATGTGTTTTTTAACACATTGATATCGGATAAACTTTTTTTGTGAAAAAAACAATCTCTTATGTTGTTGTGAATTTTTATGTAGTTTTTTAGTGTTTGATATAGTATTCATTTTTATACGAGTGTGAGGGAGTAAGAAAATAGGATAGGTTCAGATTAAGCATGATTAAAAATTGAAAAGGAAATAATAGTATGAAGATGTATAGTACATGTTTGTTTGTTGGATTGTGGGCAACGCATATAGTATCTATGCAGCAGGAAGCGCAAGATTTAGGAGAAGTATTACGTGCATATGACACAACATATAAGAAAGAAAGAACATTTAAAGGGGGTCTTGCTTTTGATAGAAATGGATATTTAACCATTGGGGCATATATCGAACAATCTGATACCGAAGCGCTTGAAAACACCAGAGCTCAGTGTATGCAAACATTAATGCAAGCCAAAGGTCAAACCCAGATAAAAAACACCTATTTCAGTGGGAAAGTATTTCGTTGCGTTTTTTCCAAGCCTACTCTTTGTAGGGGTTGGAATGGTCGTTTAGGAACTATCTTTGATAATCATAATATACCAGATACCCATTACATAACAACTATAGATGTTTCTAATAATGCACTGCAAGATATTCCTTTAGCCCGTATAACGCGGCAATGTCAAAATTTAGAGAGCTTAAATGCTTCCAATAATAGAATAAGGTATGTGTCATTTTATGATGAGCAATCACAAGAACCACACAAGGCATTAAAAATAGTATGGTTAGATCATAATGCTTTGAAAGATTTTAATATAGATGTGTGTTTATCAAAATATCCTAATCTTTCGCATCTTGATATTTCTAATAATCCATTAACGGCATGTGAGTGGAATACGCACAATGGTAATACGATAGTGTCTGAAAATCTTTTTGTTAATTGTTCAAATACACAGCTATCAGCGATTGATAAAGAAAAACTGGTCAATAGTTATGAAAAGTGGTTACAAAAACCTATACATGATAAAATTCAGCAACATAGTAAGGTCCTAGCTGCTGCAACAGGCGTGTTTATGCTTTGGGGATATATGTCAGGGGTTGATGTGTACCAAGCACCCTTAGCGTCATTACCCTTCTTTTGGGCTTGCGCAAATTATTGGTGGCATGGCCCTGAGCTTAATCGTTTTGCCGATAAAGCGAAAGCAACTCTCCATTTTGGGGAAGAAAATAATGTGGATCTATAATTTTTAAAATAAAAAGGCTTAAAAGAATAAGAAAAGTAAAAGAGGAAAAATGATGAAGCGATATGTAATGAGCGCAATGCTTTGTGGAATAGTTAGTTTGCAGGCAATGGGCGATGAAGTAATTGAGATCACGGCTCCAAGAGGGAATTATGCAGACGTTATGAGGGTACAAAGAAAATTGTTGGAAGACGCCCAGCAAAGGTTAGAATGGCCGAGTGCACACCCCACTCGCGGTGTACTAGATTTTTCACATAAAGAGTTGCAAACAGTGAGCGCAGTACATGACGAAAAGATCACAACAATTTTTAATATAGCGCCCTCGCATATTAACTGTTCCGTATTGACCAAAATGGATTTTTCTCATAATCATCTGCAAGAATTTCCTTTGATAGATATAGCAAATGTATGTCCTAATGTTATCGAATGCGATGTTTCTCATAATAATATTTCTCGAGTTTTGCCTCTTTTCCCTTTTGTTCGAGACACTGCATCGCTTTTACAAAAACTAGATTTAAGCAATAATCAATTGTTCTTTTTAAATATTGGTTTTCTAATTAAACAGTATCCAAATCTTGTATTAGTTAATGTGTCAGATAATCCTTTGAAAGAAGTGCAATGGCAAAATAATCACACCGCTTTAACAACATATCCTTTTATAAATATTAGCCGGACGGACCTATCAGAACAAAAAAAAGATGCATTATATAAAGCATATATAGATTATGCGCAGCATCAAACAGTGGCTACTATAGATCTAGGTTCAAATATAATGGGCGCGTTAACCGCTGTTGGTGCTACTATTGCATCTACGATGGAGTATAGTGCCCATGATACAGACGATACGATAGATATATTCACTAACATTGGTAAATCATGCATCTTGGGCTATGGAGCAAAGAAATTTGGATACACTATAGGTCTTTTGTTCCAACGCAGAGCGTTGCAAGAGATAGCGCAGAAGGCAAAAGAGCATATTATAACTGATGATGCGCAGTAAGAAACGGTTTGAGGTAGTTATAAAAATATCTGTTTAAGGGTTTAAAGGTAGATAATGAATATAAGATTATTTGGTATATCGTTTTTATGGTGCACTCTATTAGTATCTATGCAACCAGAGTTGGATAAAGCATTACGCCAATATGATGGACTACTAGTATTTGATAATCAA
>Ga0206924_1047_pt1 | contig 28451 bp, 12 predicted proteins | sample Alteio_BWOrgHeat_61_FD_152947 | JGI IMG/M metagenome (GOLD analysis project Ga0206924, IMG submission 152947) | Enriched cells from forest soil in Barre Woods Harvard Forest LTER site, Petersham, Massachusetts, United States -... | ecosystem: Environmental > Terrestrial > Soil > Temperate forest >...
CCCCCAACACTCTCATGAAAAAGTCCCGCGGATCCGTCTGCCGTCCTGCCAGCATTCTGGCAAAGTCTTCCAAAAACAAAGCTGCGCGGGCTTCCGCGTTACTGCTTGCCGTCGCCGCTGCTTGCGGCGCCACCGCGCATGCTCAATTGGCGATCAATCCCACTTGGGACGATTCGATCAAGAATTTGACGAACGCGGTCGATGTCGAGACTGCGATCAAGGCGGGCATCACGAGCATCACGGGCAGTGTTACGACGCAGTTTGCCGACCCGGTCGTCATCAACTTCACGAATGTCACTACCGGGCTGGGGGCCAGCCTCACGACGAGTAGTCCCCTCGATTACTCCACTTATCTCGCGGCTTTGCAGGCGCTGCCGACCAAAACGGCGGTCCTTACCCAAGCCCTGGCGAACATGCCGGCGGGCCCGAATACCGGAATCAACAACGCCACGCAGGTATCCCTGACCGCATCCAACTACGCAGCGATCGGACAAACGGCGACGGCGACCAACTTGGTGGCCTCCAATGGAGGAGTGAATAGCGTGATTTCGTTGAACCTGGGGTTGATGTACACCTCGCGCACCAATCCGGTCGTCGGCAGTTACGATCTGCAAACGACGGCCATGCACGAGATATCCGAAGTGCTCGGGACCGGTGGAAGCGGTTCGGCTCTGTATCAGCCCGATGCGACGCCTCCCGCGGCGCTGCCCACGGTGGTTGGGCCGTTGGATTTCTTTCGCTACACCGCCCCGGGCACCCTGAGCTTCACTTACGATCCGACGACGCACGCTTACTTTTCCACGAACGGGGGGACTACGATTTTGGTCTATTTCAACCAGCAGGGCGCGGGCGGCGCGGACTTCGGCGACTGGGGAAATCCCGCGGGAACCACGGACGGCAATACGCCACCGATGGTGCAGGACGCGTTTGGCGCCCCGTACCAGACGGGAGGATCGGCCGGGCAAAATCTGGCGCCGGCCGAGTTAGCTGCTTTCCAAGCCATCGGCTACAGCTTGGTGGGAGTCCGGATGCGGACAGCGGCGCCAGTGCTGCCGACGGGCTCCTACTGGCTCGGTGGAACAAGTGGCGCATGGACGGGAGCAGGCAACTGGTCCACCACCGCCACGGGAACGCCTGTGGGAAGTCCGCCGACGAGCACGACCGACGTCGTCTTTTCCGCGAACGGCGCCGCCAATCAAAACATCACGACCCTGGGCACTAATTTCACGATTCATAGCCTGACGGACGATGATGATATGGCGGCCGTGGTGATTAGTAGTGGAGCGGGCACGAACACGCTGAACATCAATGGCACGGCGGGAACGGGAATTTCCGTCGGCCTTTACGGCGACCTGACGATCAACGCCAACGTCAATCTGGCGGGAGCGTCGAACACGATCTCGGTCGTGGAAACGGCGGTCGCGGCGATTAACGGCCAGCTTGGCGGAAGCAACGTGATCAAGACCGGGGCCGGCACGCTGACCCTGGGCGGGGTGGCCACTTATACCGGTTCGACGACGATCAACGACGGTACCCTCACCCTCGGGGTCGCGAATGCGTTGCCCACGGCGACGACCGTGACGATCAACGAAGCCGACGGATTTGGGGATGCGTTCCTCGACCTCAATGGGAAGAATACGACGATCGCCGGATTGACGTTTGTGGCTCCGCAAAACTCCTCCACGGTCGATCTCAATGGCGGAAAGCTGACCTTGACCGGCAATTTGAACGTGGTCAACAACACCACCGCGCCGGGCGACGCCATCTACTCGAATATCCAGGACACGGCGGGCGGCGGGGCGCTGGACCTCGGTGGTGGGACGCGGACCTTCAATGTCGCCGGCCAAAACAACGACAACCAGGATCTCATCGTCGACGCCGTGATCCAAAACGGCGGGGTGATCATCAACGCCACCAATAGCACGACGCGCAACAACAGCGCCGGAGTCAATTTCATGGGCGCGAATACTTACGCGGGTGGGACGACGATTAACTCCGGCTATCTCCTGGCCAATAACACCACTGGCTCGGCCACCGGCAATGGGACGGTCATCATTAACTCCGGTGGAACGCTGGCCGGTCAAGGCACCGTAAAAGGAGCCGTAACTCTGAATAGCGGCGGCGCCCTGGAGGCCGGCTACAGCGGCGTCGGGCATGGGGTGCAGGGAACTCTCACTCTGAACTCGGTGACCTGGAATGGCGGCGGCAAGGTGAATCTCGAACTCGGCACGACGAGCGACCTGCTCGCGTTGACCGGCGCACTAACCAAGGGAACCGCGGGCAGTTATACGATCACCATCACGGATGCCGGCGGACTGGCCAACCAAAACCTCTACACGCTGGCCACCTTTGCCTCGACGACATTTGCCGTGGGTGACTTCACGCTGGCGTTGCCCGCGGGGTTCAACGGCGTATTGAGTGAACCAGGTGGCACCGCGCTTGATCTGACTTTCACCACCGTCACGGTCGGCGGCTCCACCATCCAGAATGCGAACCCCGTAGGCACGCCGACGGATGCGGATTTCGTGGTGAAGGGCGCGGCCACCACCGGTTCCTCTTCCCCGAATACCATCCAGTCGCTGACCTTTACCCTCGGCAGTTCGCTGACGATCAATAATCTGCTGAACGTCACGCAGAGCCCGGTGATCCTTCCCGCAGGCTCGACCATCACGCTGAATGGGTCTCTCTCGACTGGTGAATTGCGATTGCTCTTCGGGTCATTGCTCAATGGCAACGGCTCCATCCTCGGCAACCTCATCAACGCCGGCCTCGCGAGTCCGGGGCATTCTCCTGGGCAGATTCATGTGTCCGGCAATTACACCCAGACTTCCACGGGCACGCTGCGCATCGAGATCGGCGGAAACGCTCTTTCCCAGCACGATCTGCTTTCCGTCGGTGGCCGGGCCAATCTCGATGGCACGCTCCAACTCGTGAACCTCGACGGCTACAAACTCAAACGAAACAAGCCGGTGACGTTCCTCACCGCCGATGGCGGAGTGAGCGGGAAGTTTGCCACGGTGATCAACGATTTCACCAGCGACACCATTCTCCAACCCTCCGTGGTTTATCATAGCAACAGCGTGGCCTTGGAAGCGGTGCAGGGCTCCTTCAAGGAGTTTGCCGGGCAGTGGGACCTGACTCCGAACCAGACGGCAGTCGCCGGGGGGCTCGATAAGATTGTCAATAACCGGCGAGCCAACTCCCTGATCGACTATCTCGACAGCCGTCAGCTTTCAAAACTGCCGGGCGATCTGGAGAAGATCTCGCCCGACGCGCTGACCTCCATCTTCACGATCAGCACCGCGCTGGCCCAAGTGCAGTCGCAGAATCTTCAACGCCGTAACGATGACCTGCGCAGCGGCGCGAGCGGCTTCAACGCGGCCAACCTCGCCATTAACGGCGACGGCCCGAGCTTCAGCGGCGGCTTCGATATCACCACCGGCGTTGCCGGCCCGAGCGGCGATGACGGCAAAGAGATCAAGGAAACCAAGGAAATGAAGCAAGTCGCGCCCGAGGAAAAACGCTGGGGCGCGTTCCTCTCCGGCACCGGCGAGTGGGTGAGCGTGGGCAACGATGGCAACGCCCGCGGTTACGACCTGCAAAGCGGCGGCTTTACTTTGGGTGTGGATTACAAGGTCTGCCCGAATTTTGCCATCGGCTTAATGGCGGGTTACACCGGCACCACATCCGACCTGGCCAATAACGGACGGATCTTCGTCAACGGCGGTAAGATTGGTCTCTATGCCACGACCTTTGTCGGCGGCTGGTACGCGGATGTCGCGGCCTTTGGCGGTTACAATAGTTACGACACGCGCCGCGCGGGCCTGCAAGGTGACGCGCGTGGCTCAACCGAGGGTGGCGATCTCAACGCGCTCTTCGGCACCGGTTATGATTTCAAGAAAGGCGGCCTGACCTTCGGCCCCACAGCGACCTTCAACTATACTTACTCCGGCACCGACGAGTTCAACGAAACCGGTTCCCTCGCTCCGCTCGATGTGCATGGCGGCAAGGGCGAATCGCTGCGCAGTGCGTTCGGCTTCAAAGCCAGTTACGACTGGAAAGTCGGCGGCATCGTGATCAAGCCGGAATTGCGCGCCGCCTGGCAGCATGAATATGGCGACGCGGCTTACAGCCTCGATTCCTCTTTCGCCAATGGCGGAGGCGGCACTTTTACCGTCAACGGCCCGAAACTCGGCCGCGACAGCGCGCTCCTCGGCGCGGGCTTCGCGATCCAGTGCAGCGACCGCTGCTCGACTTACTTCTATTACGACGGCGAGTTGGGCCGGAAGAACTACCAATCGAGCAGCGTCACCGGGGGCATCCGCATCGCGTTTTAGTTCCAAAGCGGAGAGAGGCCGCCCTGCCGGCCTGGGTCGTTGTGTAAGAATTGTGTTACAACCAGTTGCTTCCCCGTAGTTTAAGGGTGGGTCAATGACGCAAAAGGCTTGACGTGCCAGTGCGGGGAGACGCGAATGGTCGCCGTCGAACCCGGCGTGGTCGCCGTGGCTTCATTTGTCATTTTTTCCTTCCCTATGAAAAAACCACTCGCCACCAGCATCGCAGCTCTTTTGTTGATCATTCACCATGCGCATGGCCAGGATGCAACCTGGATCGGAAACAATGCAGGGGATCCCAATGAATGGGGGGAGGGCAACAACTGGAGCGCGGGTACTATTCCGTCCGGGACGGCGACTTTCACCAACAATGGTGCGCCGACCAGCGTGACGGCCAGCGGATTTGTCCAAATCGGCGCCATCACCTTCACCGCCGCCCCGAACAACGCGCCGGCCTACACGATCGAATTCGACGACTTCTTGATCGTGACCGGGACCGGGGTGGCCAACAATTCGAGCAATACGCAGACGCTCAATCTCGATAGCAGTGGCAGCTCGACTCTCTTCGAGAATTCCGCCTCGGCGAGCGCCGGGACCACGGCGGTGACCTACAATAACACCGCAAGCTTCCTTTTCCTGAACATGAGTACGGCCGGCAATGCCATTATCATGAATAGCAGCGACCTGGAGTTCAGCGACAGCGCTTCCGCCGGAAGCGCGCACATCACCAACAATGCCACGTTGAATTTCAACAATGCGTCCAGCGCGGGCAGCGCCACGATCACCAACAACGCGACCCAGGTGATCCAGTTCTTCGATACCAGCACGGCGGGCACTGCCAGCATCACGAACAACGGCACGTTGTATTTCAATGGTTCCAGCACCGCGGACAACGCGACCGTGACCAATAACTCCGGCGGCGTCCTGGATATTTCCGGCCTGACCAGCGGGGGGATCAGCATCGGGAAGATCACGGGCGCGGGAAATATCTCGCTCGGGGCCAATAATCTCACCGTCGGGGGACTGAGCGGGGCCAGCAGCATTGGCGGAGTGATCAGCGACGGGGGGGCCGGCGGAAGCCTGACGAAGATCGGCGCGGGAATACTGACCCTCTCCGGCTTGAACACTTATACCGGCGCGACCAACGTGCAGAATGGAACGCTCCAGACCCAGCTTGCTGGGGCGTTGCCGACGACCACGGACCTCATCCTCGGCACGCCCTCGTCCGCCGTGGCGGGCACGGTGGATCTCGATGGGACCAACCAGCAGGTGAACAGCATTGGTTTGGCCGCGGGCAATACTGGTGGGACAAACAACGTCATTACCTCCACGGCTGGCGGACCGACACTCACGGTGAGCAGTACGACGACCGACAGCACCTTTGGCGGCGCTATTACCGGTTTGCTCTCCCTGGTGAAGGCTGGTGCGGGCACGACGCTCACGCTGACGGGAGCGAATAATTATACCGGGACGACGACCATCTCCGGCGGCACGTTGCTGGCCAACAACACGACGGGTTCGGCCACCGGCACCAATACGGTGATGGTGAATAGCGGCGGGACGCTCGGCGGTACTGGATTCGTCGGTGGTGCGATCACCCTCGCGAGCGGTGGCACCATCGCGCCCAGCGCGGGCACACCCGGCACGGCGGGAACAATTCTGCACGGGACGAATGTGGGTACCTCGCTCACATGGAACCCCGGCGGCACGCTCAGCCTCCAGCTTGGCGCGACCGGCGATCAACTTGCGCTCACCGGTTTCCTGCATGGCACAGGCACCGGGCTCGATATTGACATCACCGCCGCTGGCTCCCTTCAGCAACAATACGTGCTCGCGACCTTCAACGGCACCGATACCAGCGCCACTGATTTTATCCTGACGCTTCCCACAGGCTACACCGCCAGTCTTACCGACACCCAATCCCAGTTGGAACTGACGTTTACTGCCGCACCGGCGAGCGGACCGATCCTCGAGAACGCCGCGCCGATCAATACTCCGACCTTTGCGGCCTTCACGGTGAATGGACCAGTTTTTACGGCCGGAGGAAACAACACGGTCCAGACCCTGACCTTCACGCCGGGGAGTTCGTTGTTCGTCAATAACACACTGTTCGTCACCCAGGGACCGGTGATTCTCGTGGGCGGGTCAACGCTGACCTTAAACGGCAACCTTTCGGTCAGCCAGTTGCAAATGCTCTTCGGTTCATTGTTGAACGGCAATGGTTCGATCATCGGTGATCTCATCAACGCGGGTTTGGTCAGTCCCGGGCATTCGCCGGGACAGATCCACGTCACCGGCAATTACACGCAGACGCCCGCCGGCACGCTGCGGATCGAGATCGGCGGACGCAACTTGAACCAGCACGATCTCCTCTCGGTGGGCGGGACCGCCACCTTGGGCGGAACGCTGCAACTGGTGCAGTTGGATAACTACAAGCTGCGGCGCAAGGCCCCCGTCACTTTCCTGACCGCTGATGGTGGTGTGGTTGGGCGATTTGCGACCGTGGTGAACGACTTCCCCACGGATAATATTCTCGTGCCTACGGTGGTCTATGGGAGCGATAGCGTGGCTTTGGAAGCCGAGCAGGGTTCCTTCAAGTCTTTCGCCGAGCGCACGAATTTGACGCCGAACCAACAGGCTGTGGGCGGGATGTTGGATAGCGCGGTCAATGATCATCGGGCCAATAAGCTGATCGATTACCTGGACTATCGCACGCTCAGCAAACTGCCCCGCGATCTCGAAGAGATCTCGCCCGACGCGCTGACCTCGATCTTCACGATCAGCACCGCGCTGGCCCAGGTGCAATCGCAGAATCTCCAGCGCCGCACCGATGACCTGCGCAGCGGCGCGAGCGGCTTCAACGCCGCCAATCTGGCGATCAACGGCGATGGACCGAGCTTCAGCGGTGGTTTCGATATCACCACCGGTGTCGCCGGTCCAAGCGGCGATGACGGCAAAGAGATCAAGGAAACCAAGGAAATGAAAGAAGTCGCGCCCGAGGAAAAACGCTGGGGCGCGTTCCTCTCCGGCACCGGCGAGTGGGTCAGTGTGGGGAACGATGGCAACGCCCGCGGTTACGACTTGGAGAGCGGCGGCTTTACTCTCGGCGTGGACTACAAAGTGTGCCCGAACTTTGCCATCGGCTTAATGGCGGGTTATACCGGCACCACTTCCGATCTCGCCAATAACGGACGGATCTTCGTCAATGGCGGTAAGATCGGTCTCTATGCCACGACCTTTGTCGGTGGCTGGTATGCGGATGTGGCGGCCTTTGGCGGTTACAATAGTTACGACACGCGCCGCTCCGCCCTGCAAGGCGACGCGCGCGGTTCGACCGAGGGTGGTGATCTCAATGCGCTCTTCGGCACCGGCTACGACTTCAAGGCCGGCGGCCTGACCTTCGGCCCGACGGCGACATTTAACTACACTTACTCCGGCACCGACGAGTTCAACGAGTCCGGCTCCCTCGCCCCGCTCGATGTGCACGGCGGCAAGGGCGAATCGCTGCGCAGTGCGTTCGGCTTCAAAGCCAGTTACGACTGGAAAGTAGGCGGCATCGTGATCAAGCCCGAGTTGCGCGCAGCGTGGCAGCACGAATACGGAGACGCGGCCTACGCGCTCGATTCCAGCCTGGCCAGTGGTGCCGGCGGCACCTTCACCGTGAATGGTCCGAAGCTGGGCCGCGATAGCGCGCTCCTCGGCGCGGGCTTCGCCATCCAGTGCAGCGAGCGCTGCTCGACTTACTTCTATTACGATGGCGAGTTGGGCCGCAAAAACTACCAATCCAGCAGCGTCACCGGCGGCATTCGCCTCGCGTTCTAGGCTGAATCAGTGCTGGCAGGGTTATCCTAAAGATTGTCATCCTTCGACCTCGCCCATGTTGGCGGGCTCTTGTGGACGATTTTGCCACTGCCTGAGCCAGGGATCGAGTCGTGATTGAGGGTGTCGACCCCACAAAAAGTGGCGCAATACGCTACTAATACGTGGCGAACGCCGTACTTTTAGTTGTCGGGTGGAGCATCGCACCGAAACCGCTTGCGGTTTGCGGTACACAGTGCCCAATCGGCGGAAAAACGAAGAGGAAGCGAAGTGAATGCTTCCCGCTGAAGGACTTTCGAGCACTGGAGGAAACCCCATGAATAAACAAAAATTAACGCATCAGTTTCGGTCTGTCGACAATCGTCTTCACCGCAGCCGCCGATTCCGCATTTTAACGACTTCGGTCGCCGCTTTGCTGGCCGCCAGTCTCTTTTCCGCCCCGGTCCGTGGGGCGGCCGATAACTGGAACGGGACAATCAGCACGAACTGGAACAACGGTGCGAACTGGTCCGGTGGCATCCCCGACTTATCCAGTCAGGTCGCCTTCCCCGCCGCGGTTCCGGGCACCGGCTCCACGATTTCGCTGAGTGCGCCGGGGCTTGCCGATACCCTTTCTTTTGCTAACGGTTACACCGTCACGGGCAACACCCTGACCCTCAATACCGGGACGATCTCCGTCACCGGGACGAATTCCGTGACCATTAACTCGAACCTGGCTGGCGGCAATCTTTCGCTCAGTACCTCCGCGAACTCCACCAATGGCCCGTTTCTGTTTCTGGGAGGAAACAACACCTATACCGGGACCACGAGTATCACCGGCGGTGCAGTCGTGGCCAACTCCAATGGAGCATTATCGGGCAGCGGAGTGACGGTTCCGGACTTTGCGACCTTGTTCATCGGGGCCGGGGTGACGACTTCCGCGAGTGTTCCCGTGACGATTACCGGAGGCGGAGTGGTGACCCCCGCAGGAGTACACATCGGGGCGCTGGTGGGAGGCGATCCCACCGGGACGCCAGGCGCCAGCACCTTTTCCGGAGCCATCACCCTGGGCGGAAATGCGATCATTAGCGCCACTACCGTTGCCGCCAGCCCGTTCAATCTCACCGGGGGAATCAATAACGCCGGAAATACCCTGTTTCTGGGAATCAACGCTGCGAGTCCTTCGACGCCTGGCACGATCAACGTCAACAGCGTGATCACCGGAGCGGGAAATGTAACCGTGGAGGGCCAGACGGTGAATTTCAACGCCGCGAATACTTACACGGCGTTGGATACGGTGATCGAGAACGGAGGCACCTTGAATGCCAATGTGGCCGGCGCGCTGCCGGCTCCGCCAGCGGATGGAGGGACGAGTACTTTCCGGACGCAGTTGATCATGGATGACTCGGGAAGTGGTGGCTCGACGCTGGGCTTGGGAGCCAATCAAGCGATCAGTGCCTTGGTTGGTGCAACGACTTCGACCATCGCGCTCAACAGCCATCAACTCACCGTCGGCGAAGATGGCACAGTCAGCGTCTTCCAAGGAACGATCACCGGTGTGGGCGGGTCCCTCGTCAAGGACACCAACAGCACGCTCATCCTGACGGGCACGAATACCTATACCGGCGGCACCACCATCACTGCGGGAACACTGCAAATCGGTACGGGAGCCAGTGGGAGCATCGTGGGTGATGTGGTCGATAACGGGGTGCTGGACTTTGATTTGGGTGTCAACACCACCTATTCGGGCAATATTAGCGGCAGCGGTAATCTTCTGCTGGCGACGACGGCCACGAACATCAGCGGTGCGGCTTTGACTTTGGGAGGAACCAATACCTATACCGGGACGACCACCATCACTCAGGGGGCCATTGTCGCTGCGTCCAACGGCGCGCTTTCGGGCAGCGGGATCACGGTGGACAGCGGGGCGACGCTGTATATCGAACCGGGGGTGACGACCTCCGCCAGCGTGCCGGTGATTCTGAACGGTAGCGGCATTGGCAACGGGCTGGGACGAGACATCGGGGCTTTGAGCGGAGGTGATCCTCATCTCGGGACGACCGGTGCGAGCACCTTTGCCGGAGCCATCACCCTGAACTCCGACGCCGTGATCAGCGCCAGTATTCTGGCCGGCACGCCCTTCAATCTCACCGGAGGAATCAACACCGCGGGCCATACGCTCATCTTGGGATTTAGTAACTCTGCCGGTGGCCTGCCGACCAACGGCACGATCAACGTCAATAGCGTGATCACCGGCGCCGGCGACGTGACCGTGAACAGCCAGACGGTGAATTTCAACGCCGCGAATACTTACATTGGGCTGGATACGGTGATCGAGAACGGAGGCACCTTGAATGCCAATGTGGCGGGCGCGCTGCCGAATCTGCCAGCGGCGGGGGGGACGGGCACTTTCCGGACGCAACTGATCATGGACCAAGTGGGCGGCGGATCGTCGACGCTGAACTTGGGAGCCGATCAAGCCATCGACGCCGTGGTGGGTGCGGCGACCTCGACCATCGCGCTCAACAACCATCAACTCACCATCGGCGAAGACGGCACGATCAGCGTCTTTCAGGGAACGATCACCGGCGTAGGCGGGTCCCTCGTCAAGGATACCAACGGCACGCTCGTGCTCTCCGGGACTGACACCTACACCGGCGGCACCACGATCCTCGGCGGCAAGCTATCGGTCAGCAACGACGCAGCGCTGGGGACAGGCGGCACCGTGACGCTGAACGGAGGCACATTGGCGATCACGGGCGCGATAACCATCATCAGCCACACGATCTCACTCGGCGCGAACGGCGGCACCGTGGATTCCACCGCAACAACTGTCGCGGCAGGACTCTTTGGCCAAATCACAGGCACGGGGCCTTTGACTCTCATCGCTGGCGGTGCGACAAATCCGTTGGTGGTATCAGGAAGCGTCGACAATACCCTCACCGGCTTGACGACGATCGCGCAGGGCTTGGTGGATCTCAATGGGCCGGGGCACATCATGTTGTCCGGGGATGTCCACGTGAATTCCGGGGCGTTTCTCGGTATCCTGTCGAGTGAACAGATCGCCCCGGCCGCGACGGTGACGGTGGATGGAGCCCTGGTGCTCGCCTCCACGGGTGCTCCCATCGCCATCGAGGAGACGATCGGCACGTTGAATGGCAGTGGTACGGTTTATAGCCAGAATGCCACGGGCACTTATGATATCGGAGCAGGCAATTTTACCGGCTCGATCGTCGATGGACTGGTGGGCGGCACCACCGCTCTCGTCAAGCAGGGGAGCGGCACGCTCATTCTGACTGGCAACAATACTTACTCGCAAGGGACGACGATCAATGGCGGCACGCTGCTGGTGAACAACACGGCTGGATCGGGCACGGGGACTGGCGCGGTGGCAGTGATTGCCGGTGGTACATTGGGTGGCACGGGGACGGTGGGCGGGGTGATCAACCTGGCCAGTGGAGGCACGATCGCGCCGGGAGCGGGTTCGCCCGGCGTGGGCGGGTCGGTATTGCACGGGAATGGCCAGCTCAACTGGAGCACCGGCGGCACCTTGAGCCTGCAACTCGGTGCGACCGGCGATCAACTCTCCTTGACCAACCTGCTGGAGAAAACGACGACCGGCCTGAACGTCAACATCGTCAATGTGGGGATGACTCAAACCTCGTACACCCTGGCCAAGTTCAGCGGGACCAACACGACCGCGAGCGATTTCCTCCTGACGCTGCCCACGGGCTTTACGGGTTCGCTCTTCGAGAGCGCGACGGAACTCGATCTCGTGAACCTGGGGTTCACCGGGAGCGGACCGATCATCGACAACGGGGCGCCAGTCTTCACGCCGACGTTTGCGAACTTCATCGTCACTGGGCCGGTGGTGACGGCGGGCGGCAATAACACGATTCAGACTCTCACCTTCGCCTCGGGCGGGTCGTTGCTCGTCAACAACACGCTCACCGTGACCCAAGGTCCGGTCACTCTCGTCGGAGGTTCGAGCCTCACCCTCAATAATGGAACGCTCTCGGCCAGCGAACTGGATATGCTCTTCGGGTCATTGCTCAACGGCAACGGTACGATCAATGGCAATCTGGTCAATGGCGGCGTGGTTAGTCCGGGGCATTCGCCGGGACACATCAACGTAACTGGCAATTACTCCCAAACGCCCACGGGGCTTTTGTATATGGAGTTCGCGGGGCGGCAGTCCGGCCAGTACGACCTGCTCTCGGTGGGCGGGACAGCAAGGCTTGGCGGGACGCTGCAGCTCGTGCGACTGGATAACTTCCAGATCAAGCGCGACGACAAGATTACTTTCCTCACGGCCAGTGGCGGAGTGATCGGGAAATTCGACTCGGTCGTTTACGACTTCCCCAGCAATACAATCATCGAACCGACCATCGCTTACGAGAGTAACAGCGTGGTGCTCGAAGGCACGCAGGGTTCCTTTGAGAAATTTGCCAGCCGGGAAAATCTCACGCCCAACCAGCGCGCCGTGGCCCGCGGCTTGGATTCGGTGGCCTTCCGGCATAACCCGCCGAAGGTGATCGACTATCTGGATGGCCGTTCGCTTTCGGAATTGCCCAGTGATTTCGACAAGATCGCGCCCGAAGAGCTGACCTCGGTCTTCACCATCGGCACGGCGCTGGCCACGGTGCAGTCGCAGAATATTCAACGCCGCACCGACGACATCCGCAGCGGCGCCAGCGGCTTCAACGCGGCCAATCTCGCGATCAATGGCGACGGCCCGAGCTTCAGCGGCGGCTTCGATATTACCACCGGCGTCGCCGGTCCGAGCGGAGACGATGGCAAGGAAGTCAAAGAAACCAAGGAAGTCGTCGCACCCGCCGAAAACCGCTGGGGTGTCTTTCTCTCCGGCACCGGCGAATGGGTGAGCGTCGGCAACGATGGCAACGCCCGCGGCTACGACTTGCAGAGCGGTGGCTTCACCCTCGGCGTCGATTATAAGTTCACCCCGAACTTCGCCGTCGGCCTCATGGCCGGCTACACCGGCACGACCGCGGATCTCACCGACCACGGCCGCATCTGGGTCAATGGCGGCAAGATCGGTCTCTATGCCACGTTCTTCCAAAACGAAGTGCAGGCCGCGCCGACGATGTCGAAAGACTCCAAGGAAGTGCAGCCCCCGACCGCGAGCATCGCCAAAGGTTTTTATGCGGATCTGGCGGTCACGGGCGGTTACAACAGTTACGACACCCGGCGCAGCGCACTGCAAGGCGATGCCCGCGGCGACACCGATGGCGGCGAACTCAACGCCCTCTTCGGCGCCGGTTACGACTTCAAAGCCGGCGGCCTGACCTTTGGCCCGACTGCGAGCTTTAACTACACGTACCTCGGCACGAATGGCTTCAACGAAAGCGGCTCGCTTGCTCCGTTGAGCGTCCATGGCGGCAACAGCGATTCGCTGCGCTCGGCCTTCGGTATCAAGGCGAGTTACGACTGGAAGTTGGGCGGAGTGGTGATCAAGCCGGAACTGCGTGCCGCCTGGCAGCATGAATACGGCGACGCGGCTTACGGCCTCGACTCGAACTTCGCCAATGGCGGAGGTAGCACCTTTACCGTCAACGGTCCGAAACTCGGCCGCGACAGCGCTCTCCTCGGAGCCGGCTTCGCCATCCAGTGCAGCGAGCGTTGCTCGACTTACTTCTATTACGATGGCGAGTTGGGCCGTAAAAACTACCAATCGAGCAGCGTCACCGGCGGCATTCGCGTCGCTTTCTAATTACCGGACGCTATCTAAGGACCGGCGTGAGAGAGCTTTAGGGAAAAGAATTGCCCCGTAAGGGAGCACATTGTACAAGCCTCCCCCGACCTGCGCGGTCGGCTGCGGCATCCGCTCCATGCTGCGCAGGGATTTAATTCGATATCGCACATGAAGAACGCCTCCATCACCACTCCTGTTCCACGGCCCGAGGCGTATCAGGTTCGCTCCTCGATCTTCACCATGGGCTTCGCGGCGTTGACTTTGCTCTTTCTCCTGAGTCTTGGCGCGCGCGCGCAGGATTTTTGGATCGGTGGATTTTCGACCAACCCCACTTGGAACCAAGGCGGCAACTGGAACCTGGGCTTTGCTCCCTTCCCCACGAACGACGCCGTTTTTCAAACGCCCGTCCCGTCCGTCCCCGGCTCGGTCATCACACTTTCCAATGTCGAAGTGGCCAACAGCCTCACTTTCGAAAAGAGTTACACACTGACGGGCGGCACGCTGCAGCTCAGCGCGGGCAACAGCGTCTTTAGTGGACTCATCGCCGTGGCGCCCGGTGCGGTCGCGACGATCAATACCGCCTTGGTCGGCTCCAATCCGATCATCGTCGGCACCGATGGATTGGTTGGCGCGGGAGGCGGCACGCTCATCCTCAACGCCGCGAACAACTCCATGGGTGCCCTCACCATTCAGAAGGGCTCGGTGTACGTGAACGGCATCCAGCATATCGCCGGCAACTACACGCAGTCCGCCGGCACCTTGCTGGGCATCGGCGTCGGCGCGGGTCAGTCCGGGGAACTGCTTTCCGCCGGGGTCGCGAACCTCGCCGGGGCGCTGCAAATCGTGCCGCTCAACGGCTTCAAATTACAGCGTGGGAAAAAGGTCACGCTGATCGCCGCGAGCCAGGGGATCAACGGCCGGTTTGGGACCGTGATCGATGGTTTCAACAGCACCACGATCCTCGAGCCGACCGTGATTTATACCCGCAACAGCGTGATTCTCGAAGCGGTTCAGGGCTCCTTCGCGAGCCTGGCCGCCGGTCTCAGTCTCACGCCGAATGAAAGAGCGGTGGGCGGCATGCTGGATAGCGCCAGCCACGATTCGCACGCCAATTCCCTCTTTGCCTTCCTCGACGATCGCGCGCTCTCGAAGCTGCCCGGCGACTTCAATAAGATCTCGCCCGATGCACTGACCTCCGTCTTCGCCCTCGGCACGGCGGTCAACGAGATGCAATCGCACAACGTCCAGCGCCGCAACGATGACCTGCGCAGCGGCGCGAGCGGATTCAACGCCTCTAATCTCGCGATCAATGGCAACGGCCCGAGTTTCAGCGGCGGCCTCGATATTACGACCGGAGTCGCCGGTCCCAATGGACCCTTCGACGACGGCAAGGAAGTGAAGGAAATGAAGCAAGTGGCTCCGGCCGAAAACCGCTGGGGCGCCTTCCTCTCCGGCACCGGCGAGTGGGTCAGCGTGGGCGACACGAACAACGCCCGCGGTTACGACCTGGCCAGCGGCGGCTTCACTCTCGGCGTCGATTACAAGGTCTGTCCGAACTTCGCCATCGGCCTGATGGGCGGCTACACCGGAACCACCGCAAATCTCGCGGATGGCGGGCGCGTTTACGTCAACGGCGGCAAAGTGGGCGTCTATGCCACAGCCTTTGCCGGTGGCTGGTATGCGGATGTCGCGGCGATCGGTGGGTACGACAGCTACGACACGCGCCGCTCGGCTTTGCAAGGCACCGCGCGCGGCGATACCGATGGCAACGATCTTGATGTGCTCGTCGGCACCGGCTACGATTTCAAGGCGGGCGGCCTGACCTTCGGCCCGACCGGCAGCTTCGATTACAGTTACACGGGCATCAACGCCTACAACGAAAGCGGTTCGCTCGCGCCGCTCAGCATCCATAGCGGCAACGGCGAGTCGCTGCGCACGGCTTTCGGCCTCAAGGCCAGCTACGATTGCAAGTGCGGCGGGATCGTCATCAAGCCCGAGGTGCGCGCCTCCTGGCAGCACGAGTATGGCGACGCCACCTACGGCGTGGACTCCAGCCTCGCCAGCGGCGCGGGCAATACTTTCACCGTCCATGGCCCAACGATCGGCCGCGACAGTTGCCTGCTCGGTGCGGGCTTCGCCATCCAGTGCAGCGAGCGTTTCTCGACCTATTTTTACTACGATGGCGAGCTGGGCCGGAAGAACTACGAGTCCAACGCCGTGACCGGCGGCGTGCGCCTTTCGTTTTAAGCGGCGGAAGCAAATCGGTGGGGATGGAATTGCCGTTCCAATTCCCGAGACTCGCCACGGACTCCCGCGGACTCCACAGTCTTGTGCTCGCCTCACCGGCGTGCGCCCTCCCCCCATGAAACATTCCTTCCAGCATCTCTCCGCGCTTTGCGCCGCCCTGCTCCTCGCCGCCTGCACTTCCCCTCACGCCGTGGAGTTCAAGGAAGCCGATTTCTCCATCGATCCGGCTCTCGGTTCGGGAACGGTGAGCGGAAAGACGTTCCGCGTCCGCACCGGCAGCAACCTTGTGGAGGTAACGGGCGGCACGGTCGTGAGCCTCATCCCCGCGAACGCTTACACGAACGAAATCGTCCAAAGAAAATATTCCGAACGCGAGCGGCTCAAGCGCGCTGATCCCCGCCTCGCGAAATACATCCGCAAGACCCAGACCGACGACCGCGGCCATTTCGAGTTCACCAGCGTGCCGTCCGGAGCCTACTACGTGAGCAGCGACGTCAAATGGACCGAGCATATCAAAGGCGAGGACACCAGTCCCGTTGAGACCGAAAAGCGCGACACGCAATGGCTCTCCGAACGCATCTGGGTGAAAAGCGGCAAAACCACCCTCGTCACCGGGTGGGGTCAGGGGGAGTAAGAGAGCGCCCGCGGCCGGTCGCGCACCCGGCCCCCGCTGTGCCGCCCTGTCACACCGTACGAGCCAAAAGTGGGACAAACAGTGGGACATGGCACACTCTCCCCGTTCGCCATTTTTCATTTAACCATTTGTTATTCAGCGACTTGCAAAGTCGCGCCCGCCCCGGCCCACTCCCTGCTGGAAGGCCGCTCCCACCAAATTTTTACGAAAGGCATTATTCATCATGGCTAAAATTCTCGGTATCGACCTCGGCACCACCAACTCCTGCATGTCCGTCATGGAAGGCGGCGAGCCGGTGGTTCTCGAAAATTCCGAAGGCGCACGCACCACTCCCAGCGTCGTCGCCTTCTCCAAGACGGGCGAACGGCTCGTCGGTCAGGCGGCCAAACGCCAGGCGGTCACCAACCCGCAAAACACCATTTTCTCCGTCAAACGCTTCATGGGCCGCAAGTTCGACGAAGTGCAATCGGAAACGCACCGCGTCCCGTACAAGCTCGTCAAAGCCGCCAACGGCGACGCCCATATTTCCGTGAGCGTCAACGGCGAGAACAAGACCTACAGCCCGCCGGAGATCAGCGCGATGATCCTGGCCAAGCTCAAGGCCGACGCCGAAGCCAAGCTTGGTGAAACGATCACCCAGGCCGTCATCACGGTTCCTGCTTACTTCAACGACTCCCAGCGCACTGCGACCAAGGACGCCGGCAAGATCGCGGGCCTCGAAGTCCTCCGCATCGTCAACGAGCCCACCGCGGCTTCGCTCGCTTACGGCCTCGACAAGAAGTCCGACGAAAAGATCGCCGTCTATGACCTCGGCGGCGGCACCTTTGATATCTCCGTCCTCGAAATTGGCGACGGCGTCTTCGAAGTGAAAGCCACCAATGGCGACACCCATCTCGGCGGCGACGACTGGGACAACGCCGTGATGGATTGGATTTTCCGCGAGTTCAAGACAGACACCAGCATCGACCTCACCAAGCAGCCCGACGCCGTGCAGCGCATCAAGGAAGAGGCCGAAAAAGCCAAGATCGCGCTCTCCAGCTCGCAGGAATATGAGATCAATCTGCCCTTCGTCACCGCCGACCAGAGCGGACCGAAGCACATCCAGAAAAAGCTCACCCGCGCCAAGCTCGAGCAGCTCACCGACCCGCTTTTCGAGCGCACCATCGGCCCGGTCAAGGCGTGCTTGAAAGACGCCGGCCTCAGCGAGAGCGAGATCAATGAACTCGTCCTCGTCGGTGGCATGACCCGCATGCCGCGCGTGGTCGAAACCGCGCGCAAGCTCGTGGGCAAGGAGCCGCACAAGGGCGTGAACCCGGATGAAGTCGTCGCCATCGGCGCGGCCATCCAGGGCGGCGTGCTCAAGGGCGACGTCAAGGACGTGCTCCTGCTCGACGTCACCCCGCTCACCCTCGCCATCGAAACCGCTGGCGGCGTGGCCACGGGCATGATCCCGCGCAACACCACCATCCCGACCCGCAAGTCGCAGATCTTTTCCACTTACAGCGACAACCAGCCCGGCGTGGAAATCAAGGTCCTGCAAGGCGAGCGCCCGCTCAGCCGCGACAACAAGAATCTCGGGACCTTCCATCTCGACGGCATCCCGCCGGCCCCGCGCGGCACCCCGCAGATCGAAGTGACCTTCGACATCGACGCCAATGGCATCCTGCACGTCAGCGCCAAGGATCTCGGCACCGGCAAGGAGCAGAAGATTTCCATCACCGGCAGCTCCGGCCTGAGCAAGGAAGAAGTCGAGAAGATGCAGAAGGAAGCCGAGTTGCACGCCGAAGAGGACAAGAAGGCCAAGGAGTCCATCGAAGTGCGTAACAACGCCGACAACCTCGCCTATCAATGCGAGAAGCAGCTCAAAGACCTCGGCGATAAGATTCCGGCCGATAAGAAGACCGAGATCGAAGGCAAAATCACGGCCGTTCGCGAAGCTCTCAAAGGCAGCGACAGCGACGCGATCAAGACCGCCTACGACGACTTGCAGAATAAGTTCCAGAGCGTGAGCGAAGAACTCTACAAGCAAGCCGCCGCTTCCGCCCCCGGTGGCGAAGCCGGCGCCCAGGCTTCCGGCGGCCCCGAAGCCGCCAAGCAGGAAAAGAAGGCCGAAGGCGACGTCGTCGACGCGGAGTTCGAGGTCGTGGACGAAGATAAGAAGAAGTAACTGCTAATACTTATGCGTCTTACCGGTCTGGCTCTTTGCCTTCTTGCTTCGTCTCTAAATGCACGCGCCGAATCCCTTGAGGGTCGTGTCGCGGTGCTGGAGCAACGGATCAAGAACCTGGAGCAGACGTTGCTCGTTCAATCCGGCGACACACCTGCGGTCGCTGCGGATGAGGTAACTCTTCAGGCCCCGCAAAAAGCCGCCAGCTAACTTTACGACCGCGCCGAAGTCAGCGGGCTTTAACCAGCCTGGCGACTTCGTCGCTCGATAAAACCAAACCAAAACAACCAACAGAAACCAAACTAACATGGCATCAGTCAATGTTCGACCCCTCGCCGACCGCGTGCTCGTGAAGCCGCTCGAGGCCCAAGAAACCAAAAAGGGCGGGATTATCATCCCCGACGCCCACAAAGAGAAGCCGCAGGAAGGCGAAGTCGTTGCTCTCGGCACCGGCAAGCGTGACGAAGACGGCAAGCTCATCGCGTTCACCGTCAAGAAGGGCGACAAAGTCCTCATCTCCAAGTACGGCGGCACCGAAATCAAGATCGACGACAACTCCTACCTGATCATGCGCGAGGACGATATCCTCGGCATCATCGGCTAATCTCAACCCATACCCAACTACCTAACTTACTACCATGGCAGCTAAACAACTCCAATTCGACGAAGCGGCGCGCCACGCGCTCCTCCGCGGTGTCGAGAAACTCGCGAAGGCAGTCAAGGCGACCCTCGGGCCAGCCGGACGCAACGTCATCCTCGACAAGAAATTCGGCAGCCCGACCATCACCAAGGACGGCGTGACTGTCGCCAAGGAAATCGAGCTCGACGATCCCTATGAAAACATGGGCGCCCAGCTCGTCCGCGAAGTGGCCTCCAAGACCAGCGATATGGCTGGTGACGGCACCACCACCGCGACCGTGCTCGCCGAAGCCATCTACAAAGAAGGCCTCAAGAACGTGACCGCCGGCGCCAACCCGATGTCGCTCCAGCGCGGCATCAACAAGGCCGTCGAAGCGCTCGTCGCCGAGATCGCCCGCATCTCCAAGAAGGTCAAGGACCGCACGGAGATCGCCCAGGTCGCCACCGTCTCCGCCAACTGGGACACCACCATCGGCGAGATCATCGCCGACGCGATGGACAAGGTCGGCAAGGACGGCACCATCACGGTGGAAGAAGCCAAGTCGATCGAAACCACCCTCGACGTCGTCGAAGGCATGCAGTTCGACAAGGGCTATATCTCGCCCTACTTCGTGACTAATGCCGAGTCCCTCGAAGCGGTGCTCGACAATCCTTACATCCTCATCCACGAGAAGAAGATCAGCAGCCTGAAGGATCTCCTCCCCGTCCTCGAAAAGACGGCCAAGACCGGCAAGCCGCTCCTCATCATCGCCGAAGACGTCGAAGGTGAAGCCCTCGCGACCCTCGTCGTGAACAAGCTCCGCGGCACCATCCAGGTCGCCGCCGTCAAGGCTCCTGGGTTCGGCGATCGCCGCAAGGCCATCCTCGAAGACATCGCCATCCTCACCGGTGGCCGTCTGCTCAGCGAAGACCTCGGCATCAAGCTCGAGAACATCACCCTCGAAGACCTCGGCCGCGCCAAGCGCATCACCATCGACAAGGAAAACACCACCATCGTCGAAGGTTCCGGCAAGAATAACGACATCCAGGGTCGGGTCGGCCAGATCCGCCGCCAGATCGAAGAAACGACCAGCGATTACGACCGCGAGAAGCTCCAGGAGCGCCTCGCCAAGCTCGCCGGTGGCGTTGCCGTCATCAATGTCGGCGCCGCGACCGAAACCGAGCTCAAGGAAAAGAAGGCCCGCGTCGAAGACGCCCTTCACGCGACCCGTGCGGCCGTGGAAGAAGGCATCGTCCCCGGCGGCGGTGTCGCCCTTATCCGTGCCCAGAAGGCGCTCGACGCCCTCAAGCTCGAAGGCGACGAAGCCATCGGCCTCGCCATCATCCGCCGCGCGATCGAAGCGCCGCTCCGCCAGCTCGCCGACAACGCGGGCCAGGAAGGCGCGCTCATCGTGCAGGAAGTCAAGAAGCGCAAGGGCAACGACGGATACAACGTCGCGACCGGCGAGTACGAAGACCTGATCAAGGCCGGCGTCGTCGATCCCGCCAAGGTGACCCGCAGCGCGCTCCAGCACGCTTCCTCTATCTCCGGCCTGCTCCTGACCACCGAAGCGGTGATCACCGAGCTCCCTGAGAAGGAAAAGCCCGCCGCCGGTGGCGAACATGGCCACCCTCCGGGCGGCATGGACTACTAAGAAGCGCTTAGTAAAATAAGTGCTTGGTTAGTCAGTCACTGACCAGCTTACAATCATCACCGCCGGGTTCCGCAAGGGGCCCGGCGGTTTTGTTTTTCGTTGGTATCTGGTTTCATTGCGAAAGGATTGAAGGGGGATGGTCGTGCATTTTGCGGGAGCGTGAATAAAGCGGCGCGAGGACGCGCCGCTTTATTCACGCTCCCTTCTTACTTACCGCGTATTCTTCACAAACGTCGACGTATCCGCCCGGTCTACCTTGCCCGCTTCATAAACCCGCAGGATTTCCTCCGAGGTCAACGGCGCGGAGAGGATCGCGAGTTCGTCGATCCGGCCCTGGAGATTGCGCGCACTGTCGTTCGGACTGCGCGGGACGATGCCGGCGCGCCATTGCTCGCCGGAACGCAGCGCCCAATTGCCGATCTCGAAGGTCTCGAGCTGGAGCAAGGTGCGGACGCCCAAGTGATCGCTGCCCGCGGGCTGCCCGTTGAAATACTGCGTCACCGTGTCCGTCGCCGTATCATAGGTAGCGGCCAGGCAGACCCACTCGCCGAGGTTGCCCGTGTTGAACAGCGGATCGGTGTGATGATAGCGCCAGCCGGTCGGGTCATCGACCTTTCCGATGTGCACGCCAAAACCGAGCTCGCCCCAACGGCTGAGGTACCACTGCACATCGCCCGTGCCCATGCCGTCGCCCATGATGAGGGACTGCGGTCGGTCGGGCAGGCTATCCACACGGACCCAGGCCAGCAGGGTCATGGAGTTGTAACCGCCGGGCAGATTGAGCCGCAGACGATCTTCCGGGCGGGCAAACTCCACCGCGCCTTTGCCCGGCCAACGGCCATCGGCAAACTGGCAGCCCACCATGCTTGCCGGAGAACCGGGGATGGCGCGCCAAGCGCGGTTGGGAATGCTCTGCGACCAGCCGCGGTCCGTTTCGAAATCGAGATGCAAGAGCGAAGCCGGATGCTCGCTCAACGCCTTGCTCGCCGCGCGCCAGGCGATGAGATGCCCCTGCACGCTGGCCCGCTCGCGCCGGGCGAGTTCTTCATCGCTCAGGAATTGCTCGCGTTGCGCGGGGATGGCGTGCACCTGATCCTTGTCGATCTGCACCGCCTGATTCTGCCGCAGCCGGTGTTCGACAGGCTCCGAACTCTGCTGCACGCCGACCAGTCCATTGAAGACATGCACTTGAGGCGCGCCTTCCAGAGGCAGGTTGCAGCCAAACTCGGTGCCGTAATCGACTACGGAAAACTTCGACGTCCGCACGGTAAAGCCGTGAGCGGGCTCGGGAACTTGGGCGCGCAGCTTGCCATCGCGCAAATACGCCTCGTTGTCGGTCAGGAGCTGAAGTTCCGCCGGACCTTCGAGCACGACCCGGGCGCCGCGCGAAAACTCAATCTGCACCGCGCCGGACTTGAGCCGCAGCCAGCCCGGCGTGAGGCTTTCACCCCGTTGCTTGCCCGGCCCATTGTCTTCCCACACGGCATCCGCGGAGTGAGTGAGGACCGCAACGCTGCGCGGCTGGACCTTGCGGTTCCACGGGAGCAACGACGGGACGCTGACGAAAAGTGCCACCACCGCCGCGGCGGCGAGGGCCACGGGCCAGAGCTGGGTGATCGCACGCGGGAATTGGATGACCTTCCGCGTTGCCGGCCGGGATTCCACCACGGCCGGAAGCGGGCGCAGAGCCAGCGTTTCCGCATCGCGGCGTCCCCATTCTGCTTCGCCCCATTGGCGGATCAGCGCATTCCAGCGGGCCAGTTCCCAAAATTCGTCGCGGGCTCGCGGCGAGGCGAGCAGCATATTCGACAATTCGCTCCGTTCTTCGACGGTAAGCATCTCGTCGAAGTAGCGCTGCAGGAGAAGCTGGGTGCGTTCGTCGCTCATGACATCAGGATTGGGCGGCGGTCATGCGCTGGCTCACGCAATCGCGAAGAAAGACGCGAGCCCGGGAGAGCGCGACGTGGACGGATTCGACGGTCCAGCCGAGGCGGCTGGCGATTTCCGGGGGCCGATGGGCCTGTTGGTAGCGCAGCTCGACCGCCTCGCGGGCCTTTGGCGCCAGCCCTTCCATGCACTTGGCCAGGTGGACGAGCTGCTCGTCGGAATACCAAGTCTCCGCCGAGCCGTGCGCGGCGAGGGCCTCGATTACGTCCGGCGCAAACCGTTCCGGCACCGGCGCATTCTTTTCGAGGGTCTGCAAAACCTTGTAGCGAGCGATCGTCCACGCCCAGGCGCGGAAGTTCGTCCCTCTCTGAAAAGTGGCCGCTTTGGCCGTAATGACGAGGAAAGTCTCCTGCACAATGTCATCCACGAGGCTGAAATCGCTGACCAGCGAAAGCACAAACCCGCGCAACGCCGGCAAGTGCTGGACGAAGAGGCTCTGGACCAAGGCGGTCTGTTCAGGGCTCGCAGGTTGGGATGGCATCTATGTGGGAATCGGCTGGGCGCGCGGAACTTAGCATGAGAACCCCGGCTTTTTCTCTGAAAAAGTGCCGATCAGGGGCCGCGGGCGCCAGAGACATCAATTTGGCTCCAGACTTTGAGGCTAACGGGGCTTCGAGCCCGGGGTTGAACCGGGAACCCCGCCTCCCCAAATGCTTCTCTGGCGGAAAGGCATAGTCTCCTCATACTTCCGAAAAACATGCTAAAACAATCGTTTTCCCTGGGTCGCTGGCTGCTTTTGGTGGTTTTGGCCTGTCAATGGATTGGGATGGCCATCGGTGCCGACCAGCCACAGCCGGCGGCAAATGCCGTCAACCGTGTCCGTTACTTCCCCGCGCCCAACCGGGAACAGGCGATGGTCGGTGGCAAAATCACTGGTTCCAATGTCTCTGAACGGGAAGGCTTCGAATCGCTCGCGGAGATCACGATTGCGCCGCCGGCGGGGCAGTGGAGTGAACTTACGTTTTCCAATACGAAGCTCTACCGCTGGATTCGCTACGAGGCGCCCGCCGGTTCCCATGGCAATGTGGCGGAGCTGGAATTCTATGCTGGGGAAAAGCGGATGAATGGGCACACGTTCGGCTCCTTCGGCTGGCGCGATCTCCGCAACTGGCCACGCGCGGTCGACGGGAAAACGGACACTTGGTTCGATTCTGACGAACCCGATGGCCAGTATGTCGGCCTCGATATTGGTGAAGCCGTCACGGCCCAAATGCCGCGTCTGGATCCCCCGCCGCGCAACGAGCTGGGAGAGGTGAAAGTCGCGCTCCATTGCAATACCCCGGGCGCGGTCATCCGGTTCTCTCTCACTGCGCCTCCGGGACCGAATGAGGGTGAAGTCTACAGCAGCCCCATCCCTGTCGATGTCCAGCACACCACGATCTTTGCCGTGGCCTTCAAGGAAGGTATGGCGCCGAGCCCCGTCGCCTCAGGTAATTACCTGGGCAACATCCCCTTGACCACCAGCCTTACCAGCCTGCATGTGGGCAACAGTCTCACCGGTTCGCTCCATCCTTTTCCGGACTACGTCCGCGCCGCGGGTTTCGCGCACGACTTTCATTCCGGGGTTGGTGGCGGCCAAACGACCCAGAACAATTGGGATAACATCCAGTCGAAAAACAAAGCGGATTGGGACAAGGAACTGGCGTCGATGCCACGCATCGATCACTTCTCGGTGCAGCCGCGTCTGCGCGGCTTCACCGATGCCGATCTCGCGAACGAGGCGAAGGTGGACGCGCTTTTCTTCGATGCCGTCCGTGCAAATACGCCGGAAGTGCAGCCGTGGATTTATTCCGAATGGCCGTCGCGCAAAGTCGGCTTCAATGGCTGGCCGCCGCCTGCGGCGAATTACGCGGAAGCGTGTGCCGCACTAATGGCCACCACCGAGACCATCGAGCGCAAAGTTCGCGATACAGACAAAGCGGGCAAGCAAGTGCGCATTCTGCCCTGCACCCTCGCGGTAGCACATCTGAAGATGCAAATCGAAGCGGGACAGATTCCCGCGCTTTCGGCCAACGACTTCGACCCGATCATGTTCTACGACAACGTCCACCCGGGCGACGCCGGCAGATATCTGCTCTGCATGGTCTGGTACGCGGCGTTTTATGGAAAGTCGCCGGTAGGAAAAATCCCGCCCTTATTCACGAATCTCACCGCGGAGCAGGCCGACGCGTTGCAACGCCTTGCTTGGGACGTGGTGAAGAACTACCCCGACTGCGGCCTCTACGAAGAGGGCAAACAGCCTTGCGCCAAACCCGAAATTGCCACCGGCACCGCCGCGAAACTCGTCGCGCTGAAATCGGCGACGCCCGGTGCGTGGTTTCGTTACACCTTCGACGGGACGATCCCCACGCGCACGACCGGCTATGTGTATTGCGGCGCGTTTACCTTGCCGCCGGGTGCCCATCTCAAGGCCGTGGCCTACAAGAGCGGCATGGCGGATAGCGAAGTAGTTGCGCAATAACGCACACGGCGGCAATCAGCCCGGCGGTCTTATCTTACTTCGCGCTTACGGTTTTCACGTCCACCGGTTTCTTCAGATCATCCGCCGTCCAAGGCTTGGTGTGATCCTTGATTGCCGCGCGCACGCTGGTCACGAAAGCAGGAGCGACGGGGGAGGCGGTGTGCTCCCATTCGCGGCGGATGTAGGTGAGGATGCCAGCGACTTGTTCGTCGTCGAAGATCGGCAGCGCGGGCATTTCGAGCGACCATTTGCTGCCGACCACATCGATCGGTCCGGAGAGACCTTGGGTGACGATGCGGATGATTCGATCCGGCTGGCCGAGGACCCAGTCGGAATCGACGAGCGGCGGGGCGAGACCGGGCATGCCAAGGCCGGATGGCTGGTGGCAGGCCACGCAGATCGTGGAGTAGATCGTCTTGCCCTTGTCGTAGAGCGCCTGTTGCTCCGCGGTGAGCGCTGGCACCACCGGTTCCACCCAGCCGGGCTTGCCCGACCAGACGATCTGCGGGTCGATGCGATCGACCAGCGCTTTCACTTTCGCGTCCTTGGAGTCCGCGAGCGTGGCGAGGCCGGCGGGCGCTTCGTTCAAGTGGATTGGGCGTCCGAAGCTGGCGGTCTTGCCCTTGGCTGGAGCTTTGCCGGCCATGCCGTTGAGCAACGCAAGCTGGCGTGAACCGCCGGCGGGCTGCGCGGCGACGAGTTCCAAAAGATGCGCCACGCGCGCGCCCTTGCGCTCCTTCATTACACAAGCCGAGAGCAGGTTCAGCACGTTGCTGGTCGCGAGTTTTGCATCCTCCGAGGCCGGCAATTTCAAGAGCGTATCGAGGAATTCGAGCTCGTGCCCATTCAGGCCGCTGGCCGCGGCTTCGCCAAAGAGCGGGCCGCCGCCTTCGATCAATGTGAGTAGTGCCTTGGTCGCCTCCGGCTCATCGTGCCCGCTCAATTTGAAAGCAAGGTGCAGCCGCACTTCCGTGCTCGGGTCGGCCGCCAGCTTGACGAGATCCGGCAACAGTGCCGGATCGGCCACGCGCACCGCCGCGGCGCGCACTTTTTCGTTCTTATCGTGCAACGTGGCTTTCACCACTTCGGGCGTGAGCGCGTTCAGCCCTTCCAGCGTCCAGAGCGCTTGCACACGCGCCTGCGGCGTGGAGCCGGTGGTCGCGATCTTTTGCACCGCGGGCGCCACCGAGGCATCGCCGCGCTCGACGAGCACACGCTGCGCGGTGTCGCGCACCCAGCCGTTGGGATGCGTGAGCATCGCGGGAATCTTCGCCGTTTCCTTCGGCAGCTTCACCAGCTTGGGCGAGGTCTTATCCGGCACGATGCGGTAGATGCGCCCGAGACTGAACGGCGTCTCCAGTTTCCGGTCCTGGATATTCTTGACGAGATAGTAAGTCAGGAAGCCCTTGTGCTGGATGACGCCGCGCGCGATATCCACGATATAGAGCGCGCCGTCCGGTCCGGTGTAGGCATTCACCGGGCGGAAACGCTCGTCGGTCGAGGTCATGAATTCCTTGCCCTCGTAAGCATTCGCCGCCGTGATCTCCGCATTCTTCTCGGTCAGGATCACGCGCTTGATGAGATTACCCGCGGGCTCGGGAATGAAGACATTGCCACGATACTCCTTGGGGAATAAGTCGCCGCGATAGACGCCCGGTCCGCAGGTCGCGGTAACGCTTTCCAACGTGCCGTCGGGCCGCAACGAACCCGGCACCTTTTTGCCGTCCTTGATTGTGTCCTCGATGTAACCGCGATTCACCCCCGGCGTGGGCACACTCGGCCACGTCCATTGATCCTTCATCACCTGCACGGAAAGACCGGTCCGGCTCAGCAGATGGGGATTGCGCAAGTAATAGGAGGGCGGAAAAAGATCGGCGCGCAAAAGGTCGCTGTTCGAGTTGGTGAAGCGGCGTCCCCAGTCGTCCTGCGTGCAACCCCACTGGCCGAAGGCTTCCGTCTGCTCGGTGAGAAACTTCCCGCCCGGCTGCAGGCGAAAACGAAAGTCGTAATTCGCGGAAGAAATCCAGTTATCCATCATCCACGTCGGGCTGTTGGCCATGTGTTCGGGCTGCCCGCCTTTCTGCGCGTAGTGCGTGCTCGCGATATCCTGATCGCTGGCCACGCCGTGCCCGTCCTTGTCGTGATACCACGTCAGGTTTGGCGGTTCATTGACGAGCACGCCATCGCCCAGCGCCATCGCCGCGCGCGGCAGCAGCAGGTTATCCACGAAGACCGAGGCCTTGTCGTAGATGCCATCGCCCTTGGTGCTCTCGAGTCGGCTGATGCGCCCAATCGGCTGGTCCTCGCCCGTGCCATCCACGTCGTGCATGTAACCGCGCATCTCGACCACATACATGCGCCCCTGGTCGTCCCAGGAAATCGAGATCGGCGTCTCGATCATCGGCTCGCTGGCCACCACCTCCGCATGAAATCCCGGCGGCAGCTTGAACGTCTTCAACTCCTCCTGCGGCGTCAGCACCTTCGGCGGCGGCAGCGGGAAATGGATTTCCGGATTCACCGGTCCGCCTCCCGCCCGCTTCGGCCCGGTATATTCCGGCGTCGCGGAAGGAGCGGCTGTCGTTCCGGCGGAAGCCGGTTTGGATTCCGCAGCTGCGGGCTTGGGCTCTACGGGAGCGGGATCTTTCTCGGCGAAAACGGCGCCCTGCAGAAGGGTCGCGGCCAAAAGCGAGGGAGCGAAGGAAACGGGGAGGCGCATAGCGGGCTATGAAACTAGGGCGATGCCCCGCGAATTCAAGAAGGTTGGCGCGCAACGCCGCTTATTTCAGCGCGACATGGAAGGTGGCATCCACCTTGGGATCCTTGGCGTCACCTCGCTCGCTCGCGACCGAGCCCGTCAGTTCTTTGCCGGCCTTGCCG
>Ga0206924_1055_pt1 | contig 28358 bp, 20 predicted proteins | sample Alteio_BWOrgHeat_61_FD_152947 | JGI IMG/M metagenome (GOLD analysis project Ga0206924, IMG submission 152947) | Enriched cells from forest soil in Barre Woods Harvard Forest LTER site, Petersham, Massachusetts, United States -... | ecosystem: Environmental > Terrestrial > Soil > Temperate forest >...
CTCCGGGCGTTTCTGCGTCATCTCGAAGACGCCGCCGTTATCGCTCGTGAAGATGACCAGCGTATCTTTGCTGAGGTTCTGTTTCTCCAGCGCATCGAGGACGCGACCCACCGTGCGATCCAACTCGTGAATCCAGTCGCCAAAGATGCCCGCGGCACTCGAGCCCGTGAGCTCCTTCGACGGAGTTACCGGTTCATGCACTGCAACGGGCGCAAAATAGAGGAAGAACGGTTGCCCGGCTTTTTGTTGCTCGATCCAGTGGATCGCCTGGTCGGTCAACTCCGGCATCACGTGATCGTCCACGCGCCGTGGCGCATCAACTTCGATGGGCTGGTGCCCCTTCCCTTGCTGCATCTCGCTGTTGTAAGTCGGTGCAAAATTTTCGTCGTCTGGCGCCGGTCCGGGCAACTTCATTCCCGGCGGAATTTTCCCCGAGCGCAAACCGTAGACGAAATGATTCTCGACATAGACGCCGGTGGCATCGCCGTGATTCTGAGGGACGGAAAAATGATAGTCGAAGCCGAGCTCCAGCGGTCCCGGCGACAATTCCGCCGTATAATCCACGCGGTATTTCGGATCGTTCTTCGCATCGCCATAACCGAGGTGCCATTTGCCAATCGCCGCGGTGTGGTAACCATGCGCCTTGAGCAGCGAAGCCATATTCAAGCGCCCCGGCTCGATGAGCAGTGGAGCGAACGTGTTCAGCGTTTCGGATTTCAGCCACGTCCGCCAGCAGTAGCGACCCGTGAGCAGTGCGTACCGAGTGGGGGTGCAGACCGAAGCCGGTGCGCACGCATCCGTGAAGCGGCGTCCTTCCCGCGCCAACCGGTCGATATTCGGCGTGTGCACAAGGTGGCTGTCCGCGCCGAAGCAACCCACGCTCCCGTATCCCAGATCATCCGCGAGAATGATGACGATATTCGGCGTCGAAGGCACCTCCGCAGCGAGTGCCGACAAGCTGGCCAAAGCCAGCGGGAGAAAAGCAAAAATTCGATACGCCAATCCGGCGCACCACAGGGAGGAAGACGGGGGTGTTCGCTGCATATCGGTCGCTATACTTGACGCCCTACCCCATCAGATACTTAGACCTCAAATCTCCATGGAAGAGCCCGCACCAACACCAGAAGCAAACACGCAGGCCGCAAAAGCGGCCTACGGTTTCACTTTGAACCGCGGGTCATCGAAGACGAACGGCGGACGTTCGCCGAGTTCGACCTGGTAGATGCCGTAGTTGGTCTTCGTCACTTCGTTGAGCATGTCTTTCCATGGGCGATCAGTCACGGCGATGATGCCGGTGTTGGCCCGTTCGCCGTTGAGCCCCTGGAACCAGCGGCCAGTGACAGATTGATCGATGAGCGTGAACCACTCGATGCCGACGACAAAGCCCAGCGCGGCTCCCTGCTCCACGTAGTTGCGATAGGCCAGGCCACGCTCCTGCTGCGTATTCAGTTCGCGTCCACCGCTCAAGCCGCTCGCTTTCGACGCGCCCCAGAAAAACTCGCTGAGCATCATTGGGCGCCCGCCGGTCCACTCGTAAATGCGGCGGAGGAAATCCTTGTCGAAGCCGTAGGTGTAGTAGTTGAAGGACATCACATCGAGGTACTTGCCGCAGATGCGGCAGAGCTGTTCGTTGTTGATCGTGCCGGGCTGGAGGCGGTTGCCGATCAGCAGGTGGGTCTTGTCGTAGCGGTGATAAGTATCGGTCACGAAGCGGAAGAGTTCTTCCAGGAAGAGGCCGGTGAATGCCTGCACGTCGGCCTTGGCTGCGGGTGTCTCCACCGGAAGCACGATGTCGCCGAGTTCGTCGAAGGACTTGGCGGAAAGCGCCCAAGCGGTATTGAAAGCTGCGACGGTCTGGTATTTGTCCTTCAAGGTCTGCACCAACCGGCGCTTGCAGGCATGCTCGTTCTTTAGCGTTGGGACGATGTGCTGAATGTTTTCGTAAATCGGTTCATTGGCGATGAAGTAACCGATGAGCAGCGGGTCGGTGGCCCGCGCCGGCAGCGCTTTGGCGAAGTTCGCTTCGATCTGCGCCCGCGTTTTTTCGTCGAACGGATCGAAGGTTTCTTCGATCTGGGGTAGAAGTGGAACGCCTTCCCACTCGTGCAGCGGCAGCGAAGCCACCGCGGGGAATTTTGCCGCCGCGCGGGCCTGGTCGCCGCCTAGGGAAAATGCGCCATACGAATTGAAACCCCATTTGCGCATCCGCGCGATCATCCGCGCCGCGTAGCTTTCAGCGGAATAAGGCTCGCCATATTTGCGGATCAAATTGGCCAGATGAAACGAAACAGTGGAGCCGTTCGCATCGGGTTTATAGGCACTGTCAAATTCCCCGCCAGCCGGCGGCACCCACGCGTAGGCTGAATCGCGGCCCTTGATAAGCGTGTAGTCGTCGCTGGGATTGACCCCGCAAAGACCGAGATGAAAAAAGGCGTTTCCGGCGGGATCGACGAGAAAACAGCGCTCGCCCTTTTTTTCGACATGGAAGAAGCCGGTCGCCTGCAACCCCAGTGTTTCTTTGCTCCGCGGCAGCCCGCCGTAGGGATCGAGTTCCGGCGGGTGCAGGTTGGTGTAATAGGCCTTTTCCGCTTCCACGTCGGCTTTGAGTTCGTCGAGGTTCTTCACTTTACCTGGCCAATCCTCGCGCGCCGACTGGCCAAGCTCGTCCACGAGCGGCGCCGTCTTGGCTCCTCCGGCCGCGGCCACGCTGCTGATCGCGATCGTCAATTCAGGATGGTCCGCAAGAACCGGAGTGTTCGACCGGAAATTGTAAATGTCCCAGCTCCATTCGCGATTGTCGGTGAGTTGCACGAAGGAAAATTCCGGCATCTTGAGAACGAGGCTCGCCCCGTCATAATTCGTGATCTGGAGCGTCGTATCGTGGCCTTGGTAGAAGTGCGGATTCGCGGGTTTGGATTTCGGAAAATCTCCCTCCTTCTCCCCCGCCTTCCATTTCCCGCCCTGGCTGAACGCGATGGGGATGTGCATATCAAAGGCGATGGACTTCACATCCGCCGGAATTTTGGAAAGTTTGAGTGACACCTTTCCGCCTTCTCCGGCGGCGAGATCGATCTGTGCGCCGCCTTCGTAAAGGAGGCTCATCGCCTGGCCGGCAGCCCGCTTTTCCTCCAGCTTGTGGACTGGCTGGCTGGAGGCATCGACGAGGGAAGGATATTCAATCGTGAACTTTCCCACCGTGCCCGCGTCGATCTCGATGCCCGCCTGGTCGAAATGAATCTCCGCCGCATGGCCCGCACCGAGAAGAAGGATCAAGCCGAGAATGGAGGAAACGAACAGCGGTCTCATTGGTCGCTGTGTCTCAGACGCGGCTATGGAGGGCAATCGCAAACGCTGCGGGAAACGGGATCGACTTTTTCGGCGTGGCGGCAAGCATGCCCGTGGAAAATCCCCATGAGACTTCCGTGCTTTCTTCAAATGGCGATTGCCGGCGGCATGGCATTTTACGGGAATCCTGCGGCGTTCCCGCAGGGCTGGCCCGAATACGGCCATGATCCGCAACATACCACCATCTCCAGCAGAGGTGCCCAGACGCCTGAGGTCACCCGCTGGAGCACTCCGGTGGATCTTGCGCCCCAGTACGACGGCAGCGATTTGTATATTCACTACGGCTCGCCGGTCATCACACCCGGCAACACCCTCATTCTTCCGGTTAAAACAGGCGCCACGGATAGCTTTCAAGTGGAAGCCCGGGCCGCGGGCAACTACGGCGCGCTGTTGTGGACGCTGGTGACCGATTACTCCGTTCCCCCGCACGACTGGTTCCCGATTTGCGGCGTCACGTTGTGCTCGAATGGCCCCACCGTCGTCGTACCGGCCGCCGGAGGCACCATCCTCGCGCGCACGGCTCCGGATTCGAACGATGGGACGACCGCACGTCTCGCGTTTTACGGCATCGACAACTACGACTCCGATCCCGACACCTGTAACGCTGCGATCCACATCTGCACGCCGATCAGCAGCGATGCCCTCGGGAATCTTTACTTCGGTTATGTTTCCACCGGTGCGGCCCTTCCCGGATTTCCCGACGGAATCCCCAGCGGACTGGCCCGCATCTCGACTACAGGCGTAGGCAGTTTCGTTTCCGCAGCAGAGATGTCGGGCGACGGCTCCATGAGCAAGGTCGCGACCAATTGCGCCGCGGCCTTCAGCAACGACGGTACGACACTTTACGTGGTTGTGGACAACATATCGCCCTTCGCCAACGGCGGCTTTGGGCAAGGATATCTCTGCGCGCTCGACAGCACTACGCTCGCCCGCAAATCGAGTGTCTTCCTCGAAGACCCTCGATCGATCGGGGCCGCTTGCGTGACCGACGACAGTAGCGCCACGCCCACCGTCGGCCCTGATGGTGACGTCTATTACGGGGTGCTGGAAGCCGATCTCGGCTCGAACAACTTTCGCGGCTGGCTGCTGCACTTCAGCAGCGATCTGAGCACCACGAAGCTGGCGGGCGCATTTGGTTGGGACGACACGCCGTCCGTCGTTCCGGCGAGCGCGGTGCCGTCATATTCCGGTCCATCCTCTTATCTCCTGCTCACGAAATACAACAATTACGCCGGGATCGGTTCGGGCGACGGCGTGAACCGTCTTGCGTTGGTCGATCCCAATACCCCCTTCACGGACCCGGTCAGCGGCGCCGCGGCCATGAACCCATTCATCACCGTCAAAGGTGTCACACCTGATCCTGACTGGGTGGATGAATATCCCAACGCCGTGCGGGAGTGGTGCATCAACTCCGCGGCAGTGGACCCAGCCAATCACTGCGCCCTGGTCAATAGCGAGGATGGCCATCTCTACCGCTGGGATTTCACCAAGGCGACGGATGCCCCCGGGCAACTTTCACCGGGCCTCTATCTCGCACCGGCTACCGGCGAAGCCTACACGCCCACCGTCGTCGGCCCCGATGGAGCCGTGTATGCCATCAACAACGCCCGACTCTTTTCCACCACGACGGTCGCCCTGTTCCAGCCAACCGTGGCGGCGACCAGTGAGATGCTGAGCCTCACCTACCATTGCGCCGCGCCCGACGTCACCTACAGCGTGGAGACCTCGTTCGACCTGACGAACTGGACCACGGCGGGCGTGGATCAGGGCAGTGGCGACGTCGGCCAGAATATTAGCGCATCGATCATCCTCGGCGGGGAAACACAACGGTTTATGAGACTGCGGGTGACGACTCCTTAACGGCGGCAATTGCCCTCGGACGAAGTGGAGGAGTGGCGCCGGCGGGACTTGAACCCGCACGAGGGTTTCCCCTCAGCGGATTTTAAGTCCGCTGTGTCTGCCATTCCACCACGGCGCCATGCGTGGGGACGGTGCCAGCCCCGGCAGCGCGGGGCAAGGTTTTCAACTTCGCGTTTCAGCGATCCATTGCGACGGAAATGGAACCACGATCCCGGTCCACAACTTGTCGCCGTCGGATGCGGCCGGTCAGCCGCGCCTTTTTATTCTGCGAGCTTTTGCGTGCCCTTGGGGCCGGTCTTCGGCGGAGGAGTCGCCGTGAGTTTTATCGTGGCTTGGGAAGGCAGCTTCGTGGGCAACGGGCGTTGACTCAGGCGCGTCGTGGGGACATTCGCGGGAGCATCCGACTTGGCATCAACCCCACCCGAAGGCGCAATCGGCGGACGCGCGACCGCCCGGATGCCGCTACCCAGCCCAATCGGAGCCTTGGTCAAGGGCGCTGCGGGCGTCCCCGAAGGTTTCACCGGCTTGAAAGGCAAATTGGCCGGAGCGGCAGGCTTCGCCGGCTGGCCGGGAACACCGGGAGCAGACGGAGGCGTGGAAGGGAGCTTCGGCAGCGGCTTCGATCCGGGAACGAAAGGCTTGGGCAACGCCGCGGCAGGCGCCACGGGCTCGGGTTCCTCCGCAACGGCGGACTCCGCTGCTTCAGGAGCCGCCACCGGCTCGGGAACGGGATCCGGCCGCGGAACGATCGGAGTGGGCGGCTTGGGCAATTCGATCCGCACGGTGTCGGCAGCTTGGGCTGCGACGACCGCAGCCGCCTCGATCGGAGCGAGAGGGGGCGCGTCATCCGCACCCGATTGCTTCAGGCGGAATTGTTCGAGTTCACGCTGCGCCCCATCATAGGCCAGTTGCAAATTCACGCGGTCGCGCTTGAGGATCGCGAGATCGGTCTTCAAGCGGTTGATCTCATCCTCCTGCCGCAATTTCGCTTCCTTCAGTGCCTCGCGCTCGACCACCAGGCGTTCATACTCCTCGCGGCTGACCGTGGGCGCAGAAGCGTCCGGGGCGTCTTTGGACGGCTGGCGCAACGCGTCGATCTCCTCCCGCAGAGCCGCCACCGTCGCCTTCATTTCGACATTTTCCTGCCGCACGGCATTCACTTCGCCACGCGATGGGAAAGTCTCGGCTTCGTCTTCGGCCACCGCATCTTCCAGTTGAAACTGCGCCTCCACCGTCCCGAATGAGATCGTGCACGCCTCGTTCAAGTGGTAGTCGGAAACCTTCTGCCCATTGATAAAGGTGCCATTCGAGGAACCCCGGTCGTGCAGACGATAGTGACCGTGCTCGCTGATCAATTCCGCGTGGAAACCCGACACGGTGCGATCAATGATCTGGATGGTATTGAAAGGTAAACGCCCGATGGTCAGCCGCGCCCCGGTGAGGGCGATGACCGTTGGCTCATCTTTTTCGGGAAACGTGAGACGCAGACTAGCCATGCAATTTTAAGGGGTTTGGGAACGTTGCGCGGAAAAGTAGTTGGACTGTTTACATTCGCAACTGCCTTCTTAAAGGAATCGTTGAAATTGTGGGCCGCGGGCGGATGGATGCCAAAAAAAGGCGGATCCAAGCCCGCGCAGCCTGCCCGATTGCCCCATCAGACTCAGGCGATTACAGAGACGAAAGTTGACGAAAGCCAAAATTTAGCCCAATTCGAGACGTCCGGATTCCCCATGGCCGACGTATAGTGACCCATACAACATTGTAAATCACCCCTTGCCGGTTTGCAGAAATTACCGTACGGAGAGCTGCCTCGGCATTAACCCTGCTGCAAAAGGCCTGTCTCAACCACATCTGATATGGATTTGCCCTCGATTCTAATTGCGGAGGACGACGAACGTACCCGCATCCTCCTCCAGACCATGCTGGAAAACCTCGGTTACCCGATTGTCGGCAGCGCGAGCGACGGAATGGAGGCGGTGGAAAAGACCCTCGCCCTGAAACCGGGAGCCCTCCTGCTCGACATCGGAATGCCGGTGCTCGACGGACTGGAAGCCGCCCGGCGCATTTTTGCCGAGACCCTCGTGCCCATCGTCGTGCTCACGGGCATGTCGGACGATGAGACCCTCGAACAAGCGCGGGCCCTGGGCGTGCAGGCATTTCTCCTCAAACCACTCTCGAGCAAGGAGCAATTGCGCGCGGCCATCGTCATCGCCACCACGATCTGCGAACGGCAGCGGGCCGATGCCGACCGCATCGATACGCTCAACTCCACGCTGGAATCCACGCGCGTGAAATCCGTGCCCAAGGCCCTCGGCACCTATGGCCTCACCCGCCGGGAAACAGAAGTGCTCCATTTGCTCGCCGAAGGCCGGCCCAATGCCGAGATCGGCAACGAACTCGGCCTTTCCCCGCGCACCGTGGAAAAGCACGTCGAGCACATCCTCGACAAGCTCGGGGTCAAGTCGCGGACGGCGGCCACGCGTCTGGTCGCGGACGCCGGGCACCGCCGCAGCAAGGCGAGCTAGAAGCGGAGGGCGCGACGCCCCAGTTACTTCGAGCGCGAGCCGTTACGCTTTCCGTTCCGTGTGCGGGCGATAATGGATCACCTGGACCTTTTCCATGGTCACGAGCCCACCATCCATCATCTCGTCCAGCACGGGCAGGAACGCCTCGATCTTCTGCGGCTCATCCACGATCTCGATGACGATAGGCAGATCCGTGGAGAGTTGGAGAATCTTGGCGGTGTGCAGGCGGCTGTGCCGGCCGAAACCCATCGGGCTTTTCAAGACCGTGGCGCCGGCCAGATGCAGCTCGCGGGCCTTGAGCACGATAGCCTCGTAAAGCGGTTGATGGCCGTGCCGGTCGGCATCGCCAATGAAAATACGCAACAGCGTCGCCCCGGAGGGCAGGGAGTCGGAAGCGGAGTCGGAGGAATCGGGAGTCATGGGAGTCAGCGGTGATCGATGAAGGAAGCGGCGATTTGCCCCAGCCACACCGCCACGAGGCACAAAATCACGGAAAGCAGCACATTCCACCCCGCATGCAGCCATTCGCCGTCGCGAATCAAGTTCAGCGTCTGCAAGCTGAAGGAAGAGAACGTGGTGTACCCGCCGAGGATACCGATCATCACCACCTGCCGGGTCAGCGACGAGGCCATGACCATGCCATCCGGCCCGGTCAAGGCCGCGAACAGACCGATGACAAAACATCCGGTCACATTCACCACGATGGTCCCGACGGGAAACGTCTCACCAAAGCGGATGGCAAACCAGTTCGACAGTCCAAACCGCAATGCCGTCCCCACCGCGCCACCGAGCATCACGGCGAGATAGGTTTTCAAAACATCCGGCATGGTGAAGCACTCTATGAAGAGCGGAAGTCATGCATAGAAAAATTCACGCCTTGCCCGGCGCACCCGCGCTCAAGAACCCTTCGGCGGCAACTCGTCCCCGGGCAACAGCGGTTGCCAACTGCGAATGATCTGCCACGACCGCACCACGGCCTCTTTGACGTTCTGTTCCTTCGAGGAAACCACGAGCATGAGTTGCTCCTCCGCGCTGATGTTGAGAAAGGTCACGCTCACGTGGCGGACTTCACCCTCCGACTGGCAGGAGTAATGAAACCGATGGCTATGCCATTGGTTGATTGTGATCGGCTCCGATTCCTCGGGCAGCACCTTGATGTCCTGCGCGCCCGGCGGCAACTGGTGGTGGGCGGCTTCCCGGTATTGCTCGAGCGGAATCCCTTCAAAGGCTTGATCGGCCGACATCGGCGAGTGCTTAAGAAGAAAGACGATGTCGGGGAATTTTGGGAAATGAAAGACAACCCCTCCCCCCGCCGCGTCCACCGTGGTTTCGCGATTGATGCTCAGCCCGATCTTCTGGTCTCCATCGGCAAAGAAAAGACGATGCACCGTCACGCCATCGCGAAAGGTATCCACATAGCGCGGCGTCAGATCCACCGCCAGCGCACCAAGCGGGATCGCCAACGAGAAGAAAGCCGTCAGTATCCGATGAAGCATGCTGCTCGATACTAATACTTCACCCACGAACCGCGCGTCCAGGAGATAGCCGTAAGGCTTCCCGGCGGAGGGTTCTGGGTGTAATTTGGATCGAAGTTCCAGCAGCGGATCGGCGGGCTGTAGATATTGCCCGTATCCCATTCTCCGGTGAAGGTCTGGCTTTGATAGAGTTCAACCATCGATCCGAAATAAGTGCAGTACTTATTCGTCCAGTTTTCGAGGAAACGCGGGAAGTTATTCGCGCCGCCCGAGTATCCGTACTGCGCGCCGCTGCTCGGTTGATAACCGGAGGGCATAAAACCCGAGACAATCGCCGTATTGTAAGTCGTATTGGACGCCGTGCGGCTGGAAAGGCTCTGCGAGGAATTGGAATCCGACCAACTATTGGAAAGCAGCATGACGGCGTCCCCGATGACCGCCGCGGGCGCACGCGTATAACCAGAAACGGTCGGGCTCGCCGTATCCGAACTGTTGCCATTGTTTGCCGGAACGGCAGTCGGGCTATTCGTGGTCCCGGTATTATAATCACCCTGGATATAGACTGGGTTGACACTGGCCACGGTGAGTCCACTCGCCGGCAGCACGCCGCCATTGCTCAGGCGGATCGCATTGGGCGTGGTCGCGGTGGTGGTGTCGTAGATATAGACCACATTGTTAAATCCGGTGGTGCTATTCAGGGCGGTATTGAGCGTGCCGACATTCACGGTGCTCACGTTCACATTCGACCCCTCGCGCTGATCATAGATGGTGGACCTTGCGCTCACCGCACCGGCGATCGCCGTCTTTTGGGCGGTCGTGAGAGTGAGGCCGTTTTGTCCGGTCACCGTGATCGTGGCGCCGTTGATTTTGATCAGCAGCCCGGCCTTGTTGTAATACCGGCGCGTCGCGAAGACCGCAGGATCGGTATAAGACGTATTGGGTGGCTCGATAATTTCGTGGATGCTGTCGTTATTGGGGTTCGTGTCGGTGGTATTGATCGCGGAGCTCAGGTCGGTGCCCAGCGGCTGCATGGCCGTAACCTGATGCAACTGGGAGCTCTGGCTGGTGGTGTAAACCGGGTCCACCTCGGCATTGGCGGACCAACCGCTCCACGTATTGGCATACGGCGGATCAGCCGTGGCCGTATAGCTGGTCACGTAGGACACGTTGCTTTGGAACGTCAGGGGACTACTGGATTGCCCGCTGAGATAGGCACTCGAATTGGTATGCACGAGGCCGTTCACCGTCATCGTCGCCGCCTTGTAAATCTCCAGATTATCCTGAAAGAAGAACATGGACTGGAAGAGCGGAACGACCGTGTACTGAAACTGGCGTTTCACACCGGCGGCAAAGGCGTAGCTTCCATTGCTGGGCTGGAGCTTGGCGCGAGCCAGGTAAGTATAGACCTGCCCGCTCCACCCTGGGTACGCGGGAAGTGTCACCGTGACCGACGTGAGCGTCGTGGTAGGCGCGCCGTATTGATCGACGGCATCGACGCGGAGCTGGCCATCCACGGCCGCCGAGGCATAGGAGAGCCCGGTAAAAGTGGGCGGAGTGATCGCAGCCATCATCGTGGTCGTGGCCACGGGACCGTTGTTGTTCGCCGTGAGTCCTTTCCACTGGGCGTAAGCGTAGTCGACCGAACCTTCCGCGGCGGCCCGGGCGGCCGCGTAGTCGCGGCTCCGGTCAGTCAGACGGGTGGTGTTGCCGGTCACGTTCATCGCCACCGTGACGAAGGCGGAAAGCACCGCGACCATGAGGATCGCCACCATGAGGATGTTTCCGCGACAATGGGAATGAGACGCGTGTTTCATTATGGGTTGATCTTGGGCCGGATGGAAACATCCAGGCGGGCAAAGGTATTGAACTGGTCCGCCTGCTTGCCCGACAGGCGTTGGTCAAATTGGTTGGAGCGCACCCGCAGCGAGAGGTTCACAAAATTCGTGGAGGAAATCTGGACGAGCGAGAACGGCGTGGCATCGGCGGATTGCAGCGCGATTTCATCACTCAGCACGAAATACTTGGTGGGGTCGTTCAGATTCGTGGTCGTCTCGTACGATCCGTAGTAGCGCAGTTCAGAGCCCGAACCCGCGGGCATGACGATGAAAGCCACCTCTCGCACGAGGCAGGAAGTGAGCACCCCCGAAGTGGGGACCGCAACCGCGGCGCCCAGCGCGGAAGCCAGCGTGCACGTGATCGCCTGATGCTGGGAGGCATCGGGCGCGCCCGCAACCACCGAGGAAATGCGCGCCCGCACCGAAGAAGGGGCGCCATTGAGCATCACCACGTCGCCCGGATTGGGAATCGGAGGCGAGGCCACCGCATTGGTCGAGCGGGTGAGCACAATCGATGTCGTGGTTGAGGGCAGGCTGGAGCCGGAAACGGTGACGATGTACGGCGAGCCGAGAAAGTAATCGAACACCGTGCCCGCCGCCGGGCTGGAAGCAGCCGCGCCGGTCGTATTGATCAGCGTCGGCATCGTGTAAGCCTGCTGAATGACCTGTTCGATGCGGTCGAGCGACTTCCGCTCGTGGTTGTTGGTCAGGTTCAGGGAAAAATTTCGCGCGGCCATCATCGTGGCCGTATTCGTCATCGAGAAGATGGCGAGCCCCACGAGGGTAGCGATCAAGGTGCCCGTCATCGCCTCGACGAGCGTAAATGCCGCGGTGCCCATGGATTTTGCGTGCCGCTTCATGGGTCAATCCGGCGACCGGAGGGTCGTCATGGAATAGGTGTAGTTGTGCTTGCGGAAAGCGTAGGTGAGGGAAAACGTGACGCGGAGGAGGGCCGCTCCTTCGCTATTGGGCTCGGCCACAACCGTGCGGGTGAGCGTGCCCTTGACCAGGGCAGTCGTGCCGTTACGCAGATAGACGACGTTCTCAGTGCTTCCCGTGCCATCGTCCACATACACCGTGCCGGTGGAGGTAGTGGTGGCGAGGATCGCCGGCACCGCTGTGGTGCTATAGGGCACACCCATGGCGGTATCGATGTTGCGCTGCACGATGGCCCGCGCGTTGTTCATGATCCGCATCGCCGCCGCCTTGCCATTGAGCAGGGCCAGCGCCTGCACCCCGATCATCCCGGCAATCACCACGACGCCCGTCGCCACCATGAGTTCGGCCAGGGTAAAACCCTGCCGAAGCCGGTTGCGGCGGCGAGTTTGCATATGGGGTGCCGAAGACATCACTGTTCTAGTAGCACTTGGGGTGCCATCAGGTGTCCGTAGTACTCCGTAGACTCTTGTCAGCGCGCGCCCTACAAGGAGCCGAAAAGTGGTCGCATGCTCTACGGCTAAATCCCCGAAACTTTTTTGCACTTTGTTTTGGTCGGATTGGGTCGGGGCAACGACGTTATTACTTTGTGAAGAGGGGCCCCGCTCCGGGTAACAACTCGGTTCCCACAGGCATTCACAGGCAAGAGAAAGGCAAATAGGCTGCATCACGGTCGACATTTTGATTACTATATTTCAATACCTATCCGAGTAAAGACCAAAAATTAGCACAAAGGCTTATTTAATTCGAGTCAAGCGCTCGGCAAGCGCCGTCGTGCCCCGTCCATAAAGTCCACGCAGTCCATCCAGTCCATCGGACAGCACAACCCCTCTCCCCCCACCCCCCTTATTGCCCAGCCGGCTGAAACAAAAGCGGCAGCAGATCGTGCAAGTAGTGCCGCCAGTTGTTCCACGCATGCCCGCCTTTGCTCACGTGCGGGCTGAACTTGACGTGCTTCTCGTTGAAAAGGTCTTCCATCTTCTTTTCGCTCGCGAGCAGGAAATCGTCCTCGCCGATCCCCGTCCACAAGAGTGCGAGCTGGTCATTGGCCTTGTCGAGATACTGGCCGTGCGTTTCCGCGTAGTTGTCACGAATCCCCGCGCTGAAGACGCCCAGCCACGCGAACTGGTCCATATGCTTCACCCCCACATCGAGGGTTTGAAAGCCGCCCATCGACAGGCCCGCGAGCGCGCGGTTCTTCGCTCCGCCGGCCACCCGGTATTGTTTCTCCACCGTGGGCACAATTTCCTGGAGCAGGTCGGTCTCAAAATCGGCCTCGTGGCCCGCTTCGCGGGGATAGGTGCCATCCGGCATGACGATGAGCATCGGCTTCATCTTCCCAGCGGCGAGGAGGTTGTCGGCGATCAAATTGGCCCGGCCGATAACCATCCAGCCGTCGTCCAGATCGCCCGAGCCGTGCAGCAGGTAGAGCACGGGAAACCGCGCTTCCGGCTGCTGGCCGTAACCCGGCGGGATGTAAACGTGAAACGTCCGCGAAATGCCGAGCGCCTTCGATTGAAACCGGTGGATGGCGACCACGCCGTGCGGTACGTTTTGCGCCTCCCAAAATTCTGGCGGATTCGCTGGCACTTCCAACTGGCTCGAATCGGGACGGATTCCCGTCGTCGCCCGCGCATTGGAAGGATCGGGGATGGTCAGCCCATCGACCTCAAACCGGTAGTCGTAAATCTCGGGCGCCAGGTCCTCGACCGTCGCGCTCCAAATTCCCTTTTCATCCTTCTGCATCGGCACGGGTTCCTTGCGGCCATTGATTTTCACGTTCACCTGCTGGGCCTTGGGTGCATTCAAGCGAAAGTTCACTTTCCCCGAAACCACTTCCGGTGAGATCAATCGTTCGGGCCGTTCCGGCCGGCGCGGAGCGGGCGTGGGCGCTTGGGCAAAGACCTCGGGCAGGGAAAGAACGGCGAGGAAAAAGAGGGCGAGGAATCTCATGAGTTTTGGGGAGTCGGTTGCCGCGCAATAATGACGCGGATGCCGGGACTCGGATACTGCGCAGGTGAAAGGTGTGCGGTCGAGTCTGTCGTGGCCTGGGGCAGGTTCGGCGGGGAACCGATTCTCGACTGCTTCCCATGCACAGGATTCAATCGCGCATGCCCCGCTGGTTTCTCCTTCTTTTCGTCGTGGCCTTCGCCGCCCACGGACAAACCACTCCCCCACCCGCGCCCCCGGCGAAGCGGGTGGAGATCGACAAGGCCCACCAGATGCTGCGCGCGTACGAAGGCGACCGGTTGGTCATCCAGACGCGCGTCAGCACCGGGAAGTGGGACAAATCCACCCCTAACGGACAGTTCCAGGCCGCAGACAAGGAGCGCATGCACTACTCGAAGCTCTTCAAAAACGCGCCCATGCCGTACAGCGTTCAGGTCGTCGGAGATGTCTTCATCCACGGCTTCACTTCCGTGCCGCATCACCCGGCCTCGCATGGTTGCATTCGCGTCCCCCTGGACGGCGATAATCCAGCGAAACGGTTTTACGAATGGGTGGAACGAGACACGCCCATCGAAATCAGCGGCCACTGGGGCGAACCCTGAACGTCAGCGGACCCCGCCTAACACACCCCCATTTCGCCGGTTCTCTTGTCATCGTCCTTACTCGCGTTTCCGGAAAGGATCGCACCATACTTCCCACCTCGCCGTGATCCCCCCTTCAAATTCCCCTTACCCTTCCAGCGGTCTGCGCCGCCGCGAATGGTTGCGCGTGGGTGGGTTGGGCGCGCTCGGACTCTCACTCGCTTCGCTGACCGGGCGTTCCGCCCGGGCCGCGCAAGGTGCTGCCGCCACCAATGCCAGTTTCGGGCGCGCGAAATCCTGTATCCTGCTTTTCCTCAGTGGCGGTCCTCCGCAGCATGACACCTTTGATCCCAAGCCGGATGCGCCGCTGGAAGTGCGCGGCACCTTTCGCTCGATTTCCACGAAAGTGCCCGGGCTGAATTTCTGCGAAACTTTGCCGTACACCGCGGGCGTCGCGGATCAGCTCACCGTGATCCGGTCGATGACCACGGACATCCACGCCCACTCCACGAGCGGGGCGTTCATGCTCACGGGCTATGAGCCGCCGTCGAAGGTGGAAAATGTCCCCGCGGGGCCGCAGGATTGGCCGAGCATCGCCGCCGCAGTGGGCGCGCTGAAGCCGAGCCAGCGTTCTCCGCTCTCTTCCGTGGTGCTGCCGGAATTCATCCATAACAACGGCAACATCACCTGGCCGGGACAGAATGGCGGCTTCATGGGTGCGGCGTGGCACCCCATGCTCATGAAGTGCAACCCGAACGAGCAGCCGATGCACATCGAAGGCATGAGTCTCGTGGAGGGCGTAACCAGCGTGCGCTTGTCCGAGCGGTTCAATTTGCTGCAGCAGCTCGACGCCCACTTTCAAGCCGGCGCACGCAACGACGCCGTGGCCGGCCTGGAGCGCATGGACCAAAAGGCCTTCGATGTCCTGCACTCCGACGCGAGCCGGCGCGCTTTTGAACTCGAGCGCGAATCCTCCGCCCTGCGCGACAATTACGGACGGCACAAGTTCGGCCAGAGCGTGCTGCTCGCGCGGCGGCTGGTGGAAGCGGGCACGCGTCTCGTGCAGGTGAACTGGCCACGCGATGCCGGCGACGAAACCGTCAACAATCCGATGTGGGACACGCATGCGAACAACGCGGCCCGCGTGCGCGATGTGCTCGCGCCGCAGTTCGACCGCACTTTCGCCACGCTCATCGCCGATCTGCAATCACGCGGCTTGCTCGACGAAACGCTGGTCGTGGTCATGGCCGAGTTTGGCCGTTCCCCGAAGATCAACGTGAATGGCGGCCGCGACCACTGGGGTTCGTGCTTCTCGGTGGTGCTCGCGGGCGCGGGGGTCGGCGGTGGCCAGATCATCGGCGCCAGCGACCGCCTCGGGGCATTTCCCGCGGCGCGTCCCGTCCGTCCGCCGGACCTCGCCGCGACCATTTTCCACCTCCTCGGTCTTGACCCGACGAGTGAATTCGTCGATCCCACAAACCGTCCCCGGCGCCTGACCGACAGTGGACTGCCCCTACGGGAACTGGTCGGAGCATGAGCGAGCGCTAAGAAATCGCGCCTCCGCCGATTGCTATTCCAGAGTATGTCAGAATCTTCGAACTTCTTCCCCGAGCGCGCCCGGCGCTGCCGTGGGCCGATTTCGCGCCGCAGCTTCCTGGAGTTCGGCGCGCTGAGCCTGCTGGGGATGGGGATGAGTGACATTCTCCGCGCCGAGACGATCGCCAAGGCCGCGGGCCGCAAGGTGCGCGAAAAGTCGGTGATCTTCATCTGGCTGCCCGGTGGCATGTCGCACCTCGAAAGCTACGACATGAAGCCTGACGCGGCGCTCGAGTACCGCGGCACGTTGCGCCCGATCAAAACGAACGTCTCGGGTATCGAGCTCTGCGAGCTGTTCCCGCGGCACGCGAAAATCGCCGACAAGTTCAACCTCATCCGCTCGATCTGCCATGAGTTCGCCGACCATGGCGGCGGCCACAAGCGCTTCCTCACCGGCCGCATTCCGGCGACGCCCACCGGCACGGTGAATGACGCGCCTTCCGTGACTTCGATCGTGAGCAAGAGGCTCACCCGCGCCGATCAGCCGATGCCCGCCTGCGTGGCCGGTGTGGACACGAACCGCAGCGGGATCGACACTTTTGCTCTCGGCCCGGCGTGGCTGGGGCCGAGCACCAGCCCTTTCATGGTCGTGGGCGACCCGAGTTCTCCCGATTTCAAGGTCCAAAATATCGGTCTCACCTCCGACATGCAGACGCGGCTCGACGACCGCGTGCATTTGCTCCAGGGGATGGACAAGCTGCGGCGCGACGCGGATTCCAATGGGCTGATGGGCGCGATGGATGAGTTCAGCCAGCGTGCGTTTCACATGCTCACCTCGCCGCAGGTGCAGACGGCTTTCGACCTGAGCCGCGAGCCGGCTGCGGTGCGCGAGCGTTATGGGCATCACGCCTACGGTCAGCGCGGATTGATGGCGCGGCGTCTCGTGGAAGCGGGTTCGCGTTTCGTGACCATGGTCTGGGAGAATCCGTATCCGGGGGACAAAATCCCGAATGCCTGCACTTACAATTGGGATTCGCATGCCGTGAACTGCGACATGTTCACCGATTGCCATTGGCGCATGCCGCTCTACGACCAGGCGCTCACCGCATTGATCGAGGACATTTACGCCCGCAACCTCGACAAGGACGTGATGGTCATCGCGACCGGGGAATTTGGCCGCACGCCGAAGATCAGCACGCAGGTCGGGACCGAGACGAAGGTGACGCAACCGGGCCGGGACCACTGGCCGAGTGCCATGTCGATGCTCGTGACCGGCGGCGGCATGCCCACTGGCCAAATCATCGGCGCAACCAATGGGCGCGGCGAATATCCCGTCGACCGTCAGCTTTCGCCGAACGATCTCTGGGCCACGGTGTATCGCCATCTGGGCATCGATTATACCGAAAGCACTTACGACCTCAGCGGCCGCCCGATGCAGATCCTGCCCTTCGGGACGCCGATCGAGGAACTCCTGCCGGCGACGTAGGACGAGGCGGCAAAGTAGCTCGAAGCTCTCCTTCGACAGGCTCAGGACCTTGAGCAAGCGAAGGAGAGCTTCGAACTACTTTCCTACCGGCATAAACGCCGCGAGTTTGCTGCCATCGGCATTCCAGATGCGCAGGACGCTGTCTTCACCGCCCGCGACGACCAGCTTGCCATCGGCGCTCACGGCGGCGGATTCCATGAAATCCGCGACCTCGGGGAAGACGCGCACTTCCTTCCCGTCGAGTCCGACGAGGCGCACTTTGTTGTCTCCGGAACTCGTGAGCAGATTCGCGGTCGCGCCGACGAAACGCACGGCGGTCACTTCCTTGTCGTAGCCCTCGATGTTCTTCTTTCGGTCGCCGGTCGTGAAGTCCCAGATTTTCACCATGCCATCCGCGCCCGCCGTCGCCAGGGTGCGGCCATCGGCGCTCCAGCTCACGCCGAGCACATGATGGGTGTGGCCTTCGAAACCGCGGACGATTTTGCCCGTGGCAAGTTCGGTGACGCGCGCCATCTTATCCGCTGCGCCGGAGGCGAGGAATTTGCCATCGGGCGAGAACTCCAGGCTCAGCACGGAATCGGAATGCACCTTGGGAAAATCGCGCACGAACTGGCCGGTGGTGGCGTTCCAAAGCTTGAGTTCGCCTCCGCGCGAGGGTTCGCCGCTGCCCGTGGCCAGTTGCTTGCCATCGGGGGTGAAAGCGAGCGCGTTCACGCGATCCGTGAGCGGCGAGCCGGCGTTGCCGGTGCCGATGGTGCGCTCGAGTTTCCAGCCCGGCGCTATATTCCAGGAGAGCGTGGCGCCATCGCCGGCCGTGGAAACCAATTCTCCATTCGGCGCGAAGGCGAGCGCGGTGATCGCAGCTTGATGCCCTTTCAAGACGTCAAAGGCCGCGCCGTTCTCCGCGCTCCACGTGTGGATGAGTTGATCGTCACCCGCCGTCACCACCGTGGAACCGTCCGGCGAAAAAGCGACCGCGCGAACCGCCTTCTCGGCAGCGGTGGCCGCCTGACGCGCGCTCTGCACCGCCTCCTCCGCTTTCTTTCGTGCGGCCTCCGCAGTTTCCACCGCCGCCTTCGCTTCGGCTACGCTTGCGGTGTCTTTTTGTTCCTCGGTCTTGCCGAGAGCGATTTCCGTTTCGACGGTTTCCTTGGCCGTCTGCGCATTTTTCAGCGCGTCCTCGGCTGTGGTGAGTTGCTTGCCGGCAGGTTCCACTTTGTCGGCGGCCTGCTTGCGCTGGATTTCGCGTTGATCGCGCTCCGTCCGCGCCTTGGCCGCCGCTTGCAGTCCGGTCGCGGCATCGGCGGCGAGCTTGTTCGCATCCACCGTCGTCGTGCCCTTGATCGCTTCCGCCGCGGTGGCCGCCTGCTGCGCTGCCTTCGCGGCCGCATCCTGAAGGGCGGTCTCCGCTTTCTTCACTTCTACTTCCGCGCCGGCCAGCGCTTGATCCGCCGCCGTCTTCGCAGCCTTGGCCGTGTCCACCGCTTTCTGTTTCGCCACGATCTCCTGTTCTTTGGGAGCGAGAGCGGCAGCCGATTTCTTGGCGCGCTCCTGACCGGCCTGGAGCGCCTTTTGCGCGGTTTCCACGGCTTCCTTTCGATACGCCACATTTCCCAACTCCACCTGCAAGGCGCGGTCGCGTTCTTCCACAAATTCACGGGCGAAACGATTGCCGCGCAATTCGGCGACCATCTTGCCATCGGGGCTCCACAATTTCGCCGCGTTCCCGCCTGCCGTGACGATGCGCTGCCCGTCGCCGCGCACCGCAAAAGCCGTGATTGGTTCGCCGTGATCCACGCGCGCGATTTGTTTTCCCTCGGTGTTCAGCGCCGTGAGGATTTTTCCATCCACCTGCCCGGACTTTGCATTGTCCGCCGGCCCGGAAATCGCCGGCGCGGGTTTGCCTTCTTCCTTCGCCAACCGCCAGAGTTTGACTTCGCGATATCCCGCCGAGGCCAGCAGCGAACCATCCGGGCTGAAGGCGAGCGCGTTGACCTGATCCTGGTGCGCCGCTTCGTTGAAGACGAGCCGGCCCGAGGGGACGTGATAGATAAAGACCCGGTTCTCTCGCGCGCACGCGGCGAACTGGCCGTCGCGGGTCACGGCCACGGCGAAGATCGCGCCAAGACTCCCCGCCAGAGGCTGCCACTGCACGACACGTTCGCGTTTTGGCGAAGCTTTCGCGCCCTGATCGATCCACAGCTTGAGCAAACCGAGTTGCTCCGGCGTCAGATTTTTCGCCTTCGACTTGTTATCGCGCGGCGGCATCGTGAGATCGTCGTCGAGATGAGCGGCGGCTTGCAGGATCAGGCTCTCGCTGCCTTTCTGCGGCGCGATCGCAGGGCCTGAGTCGCCTCCCTTGAGCATCAGTTCCGGCGTCTCGAGATTGAGCCCGCCTTTCGTCGTGGACTGGCAATGACACGACAGACAGTTGTCGCTCAGGAAAGGGCGAACCTCGCCGTCGAAATCGACGGGCGTGTTGCGCTGGATTTCCGCAATGGGAATCGGCGTCTTCGCCGCGAACGCGAGGCTGCCGGCGGCGAGAAAAGGGAGCGTGAAACGAAGGGGATGCATCGGGGATTACTTGGGTAGCGCTGCCTGCACGGCGACGCGAATCGGCGGGGAGTAAATTGTCGTAAATACGTCCTTGCCGCGGAATTTGCCCCGCGCATGCCCCTCGAAGTAAATCGTGTATTCGCTAGCGGGCAGCTTGGCCGCAGCCAGGTCGATGGTCGCGGTCGCGGTCGCCGCGTTGGCCGCCACATCCTGCTCCTTCAACGCATCGAGGCCCGCCGCCCCCGCTGCCTTGAGCTGCATGCCATTCTTGAATTCGCCGCTCCACGCAAACTTCAGCGGAATCTCCAGCTTGCCGCCCGCGGGAATCTCCCAACGCTTGTCCTCGGCAGGAATCATGGTCACCGGCGCGGCGTCCGCCACACCCACCGCGAGCACCGTCTCCCGCGTCAACCGCCGGTGCTCCGCGTCGGATTGCGTATCCGTAACCGACCACAACACAAAGCCACTCCGCGCCTCATGGGTCACATCCGCGTCGCCGACCCGCGCCTTGCCAACGATGCGAATCGGGCCGCTCCAACGCTCCGGCTTGTCACCGCAGGTCAGCAGCACCATCCCCTCTGTGGCGCTGGCAGGAATCACCGTCGGCACGCAAGTCACGCCCGCCGGTAGATTCTCGGCGTGCAATTCGATCGGCCCGGTGTAGCCATCGGAGCGGAAGGCCAGCACCCGGATTCCGGCCGTCCCGGCGCCGCGCAACTGCACGGCGTAAGATGAAACCGAGCGATCGTTTTTCGTTTCCGGCGGAGGCTCATCGACGGCGAGCAGACGGAAATCCGGCGACGCTTTGCGGATCGAAAGATTGTAGACGTTGCTCGGATCTTTCCGCGCCGTGCCGTAAAGATCGCGCACCTTCACGCGATAAGTGCCATCGGCCTTCGCCTCGAAACGCAGGGCGGGATCGTTGCTCACCGTATTGAAACGCACGCCGCCGATATTCGTTTCCGCGCCATAACCCTCCTGCGGATCACCGCCATCGCGTTCGATGAGCAGAAACGGATTCGTCGGCAGTCCGAACCGCTGTGAAGTAATCTCCAGCCACCACACGTCCCCTTTCTTCGCGTCGAAGCTGTACACATCCACGTCTCCCGCGGGGAAGAATTGCCCGGCGATTTCGCACGGCGGAGTAATCTGCTGCGCGTGCTCCACCGTGTCATTCGGCTCGTGTTCCGCAAGGACCGGGCCTCGCGCGAAATCGATGAAAACCGGGTTGGAAGCATGCGGCGATTTCAACCGGTAGGAGAAACCCTCGATCGTCGCCGCCGCGGGATTCAAGAGCCCATCGACCCGCGGGTCGGCTGTCGCTGGCACATCAATCTCCACGTCGAGCTTCTCCAACGGTTTCCCATCGTGAGCCGCCAGATTCGCCGGCGTTCCTCCGGTGAGATTGCGACCGTAGAGCGTGAACTTCCCTTTCTTCCCCGGCTCACCACAGGGCGGAAAAATGAAATCGAGATGCGGGCCGGTGGAAAGAGTCAGGCGGTAGAAATGCTCGCTCCCGCCATTGAAAGTCAGGTCGTGGACCTCGAGGAGGTAACTGCCATCCGCCGGTGCATCGAACTCGAGAAATCCGCCGCGCCGGCCGACTTCCCACTCGTGCCCAGTCGCGTCGAACACCTTCAGCGCCGGGATCAGGCGGGAGTCAATCCCCTCCGCCTCGCTTTCGATCATCAACCGCTGACCCTTCTTCGCCGTGAATTTGAAATAATCGGCCGTTCCGCCACCGACGGTGCCATTGATCGTGGTATCGAGCGGAATTTCCATCGCCGTCGCGGGCGTATTGCGGGTGCCGTTCTTGATCGCTTCCGGCAGATCGCCCACGACAAAAGACCGCGGATTGGAAATGCCGAACAGGCCGGAAACGCGCACGTCATAGACACCCGCGGGAACGTCCGCCGCAATTTTCACGATGAACTTCTTGTCCTTCGGCGTCGCCGTAATGCCCGGGTGCGAGAAGTGCAGCGCGTTCGCTTCATCGAGTTCGGCGCCATCGAGAGTCACTTCAACCTCCGTCCCCGCTTTGCCACCGGGCGGAAATATCCGGTCGAGCCGGGCCACCGGCAATTCCAGTGCCCACGCTGGGACAACGAGGAGCAGCGCAACGAGGGCGCAGAAGATGGGGGTGCAGCGCGACGCCATTTCCGGCCTAGTGATTGAAAAGGAATTCCTTGGTGTTGAGCACGGCCCAGAGAACGTCCTCGTAACCGAGACGCTTGCTGTGGGCCGCATCGAGCGGTTGCCCATCCGCGCCCTTCCGTGGCTTGCCGAGATATTCCCGGGCCAGCGCGAGTTCGCTCGCTTCGGGCGCCCGCGCATAAGCGGCCAGATACAGCTCGCGCAATTTGTCTTCATCGCTGCGCGGGTCAGCGGCGAGCTTCGCGGCGGCTCCCGTGTCCGACGCCAGCCGATCCTGAATTTCCTTCGCATTCAGCAGGTGCAGCGCCTGGGCGAGGCTGGCTTCCTGGGTGCGTTCGCATTCGCAAGCGCTGGAACTTTCCGGCCGTCCAAAAACCGTGAGGAAATAAGAACTCGTGTTAAAGCTGTTGTCCGGCAGCGCGAGCGCGCTGGTCCCGGCGGGCATGCCGGAGAAATTGCTCGGCGTTCCCGTCACGGCATCCACCGCATCGTAGAGCACTTCAGCCGAGAGGCGTTTCGCGTAGTAGCGGGAAAAATTCTGCCGGTCCGCGCTGTTGTAGCGATTCGGCACCGCGCTGAGCTGGTACGTCTGCGAACGGGTGATGTCGCGAATGAGCGCCTTCAAATCATACCCGCTGCGGATAAAATGCTGGGCGAGCGCGTCGAGCAGCTCGGGATTCGACGGCGGGTTCGTCTCACGCATGTCATCCTCCGGCTCCACGATGCCGCGGTTGAGGAAGTGCTTCCAGTAACGGTTCACGAGCGTGCGGGCGAAGAAAGGATTGGCGCGATCACTCATCCAGTTGGCCAGCGCGACACGTGGATCATCCTCCGGCGCGATATTCAGCGGGCCCGTGATCAAGGCCGCCGGCTGCACCGGCAGCTTGGTCTTCTTGTTGATCGCCGTCGCCAGCCCGCGCTTGTGGAAGACCGCTTCGTCCTCCTTGATCATCCCCGACTTGCGCCCGACCTGCGAGAAGAACGCCTCAAAGCTGTAGTAGTCGTTCTGGCTCCATTTCTCGAACGGATGGTGATGACACTGCGCGCACTGCATCCGCACGCCGAGGAAAAGCTGCGCCACATCCTCGAGTTCCTGCTTCGGTTCCTTCACCTGCCGGTACCACGCGACCGCCGGGTTATCCTCCACGTCACCCGTCGCGCTGAGCAGATCGCGCACGAATTCGTTGTACGGTTTGTTGGCTCCCAGTCCGTCGCGCACCCAGTTGTAAAATGCGAAGTTCATCGGCGCGTCGCCGGGTCGGAGGCGTTTGTTGCGCAGCAGCGCGCTCCATTTGTTGGCAAAATAGTCCGCGTATTGCGGGCTTGCGAGCAAGGTATCGATGAGTTTGTCCCGTTTTGCGGGATCGGTATCCGCGAGGAAATGATTGGTCTCGTCGAGGCTCGGCAAATGACCCGCGATATCGACACTCGCCCGGCGGATGAACGTGGCGTCGTCGCACGGCTCCGATGGCGGCATCCCCATCGCCTTGAGCTTCGCGAAGACGAGATCGTCGATGTAGTTGTGCACCGGGGGCAGATTCTCCACCAGCGCGCCGAGCGGCACGGTGGCACGGAACGTCGCGACTTTGCCCTGGTAGCGAACCATGATCGCCACGTCGCCGGGCTGGTCGAAGAGTTTCACGTGCCCGCCGTCGTCCGACTCCGCCATGCTTTTTTCATTGGGCTCGTAGAGCGCACTGCGCGTCACGTCCTGCACGGTCCCGTCGCTGTAATGCGCGAGCACCACGAGTTGCTGCTCGCCGTGCAAAGCCATGGTGCGCTGCTTCGGCAGGACTTCGAGGCGCTCGACCTTCGGGTCGTTGGGCTGCCCGTAGGGCAGGCCCTGCGCAATCCAGCGAACGAGCAACTGATAGTCTTCGGATTTCGGATCGAGCCGCTTGCCGCCGCCGTGGGGCGTGACGTTGATCGCCTTGAGCAGCAGGAGGCTATTCTCCGGCGACGCTGGGAAAACCCGCCGCCCGCGCGCTTCCTTCACGATGTGCTCGTAATCCTCCGCCGGCTCGAAGCCGAGCAGCGAGAGCTTGAAACCATTCTGCCCGGCAGACTTGCCGTGACAGCCGCCGGCATTGCAGCCCGCCTTGGTGAAAATCGGCACAATCTGGTTGGCGAAATTGATCGGCTCCACGCGGCCTGCATTCTGGACATGCACGGAAATGGATGCTGTCACGCCTTCCACATCCGCGGTGATCTTCACCGCGCCATCCGCGATCGGCGTCACCACACCCTGCGCATCCACGTTCACGATCCCGGCGGGTTCGGCGCGGTAGGCCGCCTGACTGGTGAAGTCGCGGAGCGCTCCGTCGTCGAGTTTCGCGGACACGAGCAACTGCTGATGCGCATCCTTGCCGCGCAAGGTGAGTTCCGGCGCGCCGGTCGCTTCGATCTGCAAACTCGCGGGCTTCGCGAAGGCGGCCGTCGTGAGCAAAAGCCAGCACAGGGAATGGGGGAAACGGAGCATAAACTAAATGAGTTCCTTCATCGGCATACAGCCGGGTTCAACGAGGTATTGCGGGCGGCCAGTGAGGTCATTGAGCGTGACCTTGTTCACATCGATGCCGAGCCGCTGGTAAAGCGTGGCGAAGACTTCACCGAAACGCACCGGGCGTTCCGTCGCTTCACCGCCGAGGCGGTCCGTCGCGCCGATGACCTGACCGTGATGCATGCCGCCGCCCGCGAGCAGCGCACACGAGACGCGCGGCCAGTGGTCGCGGCCGGCGTCCTTGTTGATCGTCGGCGTGCGTCCAAATTCACCCCACACCACCACCGACACGTCCTGATCCAGACCTCGGTCGTGCAAATCCTGGAGCAACGCCGTGAGGCCCTGATCGAGCAACGGCAGATCCTGGCGTAGCGCATTGAAATTATCGCCGTGGTGATCCCAACGGCTGAACGCAACGGTGACGCAACGCGCGCCCGCTTCCACCAATCGCCGCGCGGCGAGGAAATGCTCCATCATCTTGGGGCCGCCGTCGTCGCGGTTATTCGGGTCGCCTTTGCCGTAACGCTCGAGCACGCGCGGACCTTCCTGCGAAACGTCCAGGGCGTGCAGGAGCTTGCTCGACGTGAGCACGCCAAAGGCCTGCTGATCGAAAGTATCGAGACCGGACATCAGCCCGCTCGCATCCGCATCGCGCTGAAATTTGTCGATGCCCGCGAGCAACGAACGGCGATCCGCAAGCCGGTCGAGCGTCACTCCATTGAGCGTCATATCCTCCACGCCCCCGCCCTTGTTCGGTTCAAAGGGTGCACAGGCCACACCGAGAAAACCCGGCTCGCCGCATCGTGCCCACTCCATGTGCCCCATCTTCGGCGCGAGACCGACAAAGGAGGGCACCGCCGGATCGATCGTCCCCTGCAACTTCGACACCACGGAACCGAACGCCGGCCAGCCACCGGGCGGCTGCGGTTTGAACGGATGCCCGGTCAGGCATTGGAAAGCGTCGTGCCGCGTATCGCAGTCGCTCATCGAACGGATGAGCGTGCACTTGTCCATCATCCGGGCGAGCTTCGGCAGGTGTTCGGTAATCTGCAGGCCCGGCACATTCGTCGCGATGGGCTTGAACACGCCGCGAATCTCCGAGGGCGCATCCATTTTCAGGTCAAAGATATCCTGATGCGACGGGCCGCCCGGCAGGTAAATCATGATCACGGCCTTGTGCGATCGCCCCACTCCCGAAACGGCCTCCGCGCGCAACATCCCCGGCAAACTCAATCCCCCCAAAGCCAGCCCGCCGATGCGCAGGAAATCACGGCGCGAAACACCATCGCAGAAACGCGCATTTTTGTGGCCGTGGATGGTGAGCATTTTTTCTCTGTAAAGGGCTGGGTGGCAGGAGCCAAAGGGACGATCGGCAGCAAAACCGGTTCCGTCACTTTGGCCCACAGGGAGGAACACCTTAACCAAAGCAGTTTCTTAGGTGCGTCCGGCAGGCGGTGAAAACAGATTTTTTCTCTGAAAGCGCCGGTCCGGCCAGTTCGCCCCCGAACGCTTCTGCTTGGCAGCGTGGGAGCGCGGCGCACAATGCCGCTTTCCTTCATGAAAAAGCTCGTGGCTCTTTTGCTCCTCCTGGCGGCGCTGCTCGGCGCCGTGGCGGTCTTTCATCGGCACAGCACCCCCAGCGCCCAAGTCCCGGCGCTCACCGTCTATTGCGCGGCCAGCCTCAAGAAATCCGTCGAAGCCATCGCCACCCAGTACCAAAGCGAAACCGGGACCGAGGTGCGTCTGCAGTTCGGCGGCAGCGGCGCCCTGCTCAGTTCGTTGCGCGTGGCCCGGCAGGGCGATCTTTTCCTGGCGGCCGACGACAGTTTCGTGGCCGATGCGCGCCAGGCGGGCGTGGTCCGCGAAGTGATCCCTGTAGTCGTCCAGCACCCCGTCCTGGCCGTGCGCAAGGGAAACCCGAAAGGCATTCACTCTGTCGCCGACTTGCTGCGCGATGAGGTCAAAGTGGCGCTCGCCGATCCGGCCACGGCTAGCATTTCACGCGTCTCGCGCAATGTGCTCGGCGCGCAATGGGAGAAACTCGCCGCGCGCGCCGCGGTGACGAAACCGAGCGTCACCGATATCGCCACCGACGTCAGCCTCGGGACCGTCGACGCGGCGATCGTCTGGAATGCGGTGACCGCGCAATTCAAGGATACCGAAGCCGTGGAAGTGCCTGAACTCTCCGCTCACCAGGAGAATGCCTCGGCCTGTGTCCTGACGTTTTCACACGATCCGGATGCGACGCTCAGCTTCGCCCACTATTTGGTCGCGCCGGACAAAGGCGGCGCAATTTTCAAGACCAACGGCTTCACGCCGGCAGGCGGCGGCAAATGAGCGGAACCGGACCCACGTCCACCGGGAGGTTTTCGCCGTTCTGGGCCAGTCTCGCGCTCATCACGGTTTTCTATCTCGGCTTTCTCCTGCTGTTGCTCGGCGCGACCGCGACTTACACCACCCCGCAGCATTTGTGGGATGCCCTTGGATCGCGCGAAATCCGCTACTCCATCGGCCTGAGCCTCGTCTCCTGCACCACCTCGGCGCTGCTCGCGCTCTTTCTCGCCGTGCCCGTCGGCTATCTCCTCGCGCGGGCCAACTTCACCGGCAAGGTGTGGCTCGATGCCCTGCTCGATATTCCCATCGTTCTGCCGCCGATGGTCGTGGGCCTGTGCCTCCTCATCTTTTTTCAGACGCCCGCCGGCCAGATGATCGAACACGTTATCCCCTTCACTTACACCGTCGCCGGTGTGGTGCTCGCGCAGTTTGTCATCGGCGCGGCCTTTGCCGTTCGCACCATGCGCGGCACTTTCGATCACCTCTCGTCGCGCCCGGAAGATGTCGCGATGACGCTCGGCTGCTCTCGCGGCCAGGCCGTGTGGTTGGTCACGCTGCCCGCCGCACGGCGCGGGATGTTCGCGGCATTCAGCATCGCCTGGGCGCGCAGCCTCGGGGAATTCGGCCCCATTCTAATTTTCGCCGGCATCACCCGCATGAAGACTGAAGTGCTGCCGACGAGCATCTTCATCGAACTCAGCGCCGGCCACGTGGAAGCCGCCGTGGCCGTCAGTTTGTTGATGGTGGCACTCGCGCTCGTCGTGCTCGTTGCCGTGCGCTTTGTGGGAGAGAAATTATGAAGTGCTTCCCGGCATGATCCAACTCGACTCCATCACCTGGCAGGCCGGCGCCTTCCGCCTCGAGAACATCAGCGTCACCATTCCCACGGGCCGCTATTCCGTGCTTATGGGACGCACGGGCAGCGGCAAGACCACGTTGCTGGAAATCATCTGCGGCTTGCGACGGCCGCTCGGGGGACGCGTCCTGATCGGCGGTCGCGATATGACGCAGGAACCGCCCGCGGCGCGCGGTCTCGGTTATGTGCCGCAGGATGCCGCGCTTTTCCCGACCATGCTCGTGCGCGAACAACTCGGCTTCGCCCTGCGCTTGCGACGCCAGCCGGCGCCAGAAATCGCGCAACGCGTCGAGCAACTCGCCGCCGAACTCGGCATTACCACCCTGCTCGACCGCCTGCCTCATCACCTGTCGGGCGGGGAACGCCAGCGCGTCGCTCTCGGGCGCGCCCTCGCGGCCCAGCCGCAAGTGCTCATTCTCGACGAGCCCC
>Ga0206924_1056_pt1 | contig 27453 bp, 24 predicted proteins | sample Alteio_BWOrgHeat_61_FD_152947 | JGI IMG/M metagenome (GOLD analysis project Ga0206924, IMG submission 152947) | Enriched cells from forest soil in Barre Woods Harvard Forest LTER site, Petersham, Massachusetts, United States -... | ecosystem: Environmental > Terrestrial > Soil > Temperate forest >...
GAGCGTGAGGTCGCCGTCGTTGGTCACGAGGAGCAGGCCCTCGCTCTCCTTGTCGAGACGGCCCACGTGGTGCAGGCGGGGCCAGTTCGGCGGCAGGAGCGAAAAGATCGTCTTGCGGTCGCGCTCATCGCTGGCTGTGCAGACGAAGCCGGGCGGCTTGTTCAGCAGCACGGTGATCTTCTGTTCAGCGCGCAGCAGACGGCTGCCGACCTTCACGGCGTCGTCCGGACCAACCTGCGTGGCGAGGTCGGTGATGACCTTGCCGTTGATGCGGACTTCTCCGTTTTTGATGAGTTCTTCGACGCCGCGGCGGGAGCCGAGACCGGCGGAGGCAAGGAAGCGATTGAGGCGCATGAAGGGATGGAAATGGAAAGTTGGAAGATGGAGGATCGGGGACGATCTCGTGGGCCGGACGAATCCGGGCGAGGGGAGTTACGCGATGTGGCTGGAAAAAACTACCCAATAGTCGGAGATTCCATTAATTCGTCCCGCCGCCTCCCCTGTTTAACAAATGCAGAAGCTCGTCATTCCTCGCAAAACAGTCTACCGGCTGTCGCTTTACTACCGGGCCCTCCAGCGTCTGCGTGGGAACAAGATCGAGACGGTTTCGTCGGCGGCGCTGGCCAAGGCGGCCGGGGTCAAACCCACGCAATTGCGCAAGGACTTGACGTATTTCGGGCAGTTCGGCACCCGCGGCCTCGGCTACAATGTCGACGCCTTGAGCCGGCGGCTCACCGAGGCGCTGGGCACCACGCAATTGCAGCCGGTGATCCTCGTCGGCGCGGGCAATCTCGGTTCCGCGCTGTTGCGCTACCCCGGCTTTGCCAAGGAAGGGTTCGAAGTGGTGGCGGCATTCGATGTGAAAGCTTCCAAGGCGCGTGAGAAAGAGCTGGGCGTGAAGGTGCTTCCGATGACCAAGCTCACCGAATTCGTGACCGAAAACCGGATCAAGATGGCGATCGTCACGGTGCCGGGTATCGTGGCGCAGGAAGTCGCCAACGAATTGGTCGCGGGAGGCGTGCTGGCCATCTTGAATTTCGCGCCGATCATTTTGCAGGTGCCGGACAACGTCGTCGTCAACAACGTCGACCTCGCCATCGAGCTGGAGAATCTCAGCTACTTTATCCAGTGAGCGTGGCCAGCGCCGCCGGAGATATCGATCTCGCGCTGACGCTGGAATGCGGCCAGGTCTTTCATTGGCGGCGCGAGGGCGGGGGATGGCTTGGCGTGATCGGCGATCGCGCGGTCTTCGTTGAGCAGAAGGGAGCGAAGCTCAGCCTGCCGCGTGGTGCGGAAGACCTCGTCCGCCATTACTTCGCCCTCGATCATCCACTCGCCGAGATCTGCGCTTCGTTTCCCGATGACCCGGCCATGCAAGCGGCCGCGGAATTCTGCCGCGGCATGAGGATCGTGCGCCAGCCTGCGTGGGAATGCATCGCAACCTTTATCACGTCCTCGATGAAGCAGGTCGCGCACATTGCGCAGATTTCCCATACGCTGCGCCGCCGCTATGGGAAACGCGTTGACTGGGATGGGGGTGAGATCTTTTCCTACCCGTCGCCCGAGGCGCTGGCCCGGCTGAACGAGGGGGAACTGCGCGCCTGTGCGCTCGGCTACCGGGCGAAGAATCTGCTCGGCTCCGCCCGCATGATTGCCGAAGGCCGGCTCGATCTCGAAGCCGTCGCCCGCCTTGACGATGACGCGGCGCGCGAGGAACTTTGCCGGCTGCCGGGAGTCGGTCCCAAGGTCGCGAACTGCGCCTTGCTTTTCGGCTTCGAGCGGCTGCGTTCCTTTCCCATCGACGTCTGGATCGAGCGCGCCCTGCGGGAAATCTACTTTCCCCGCAAGCGCCGCGTCACGACGGCCCGTCTGCAGGATTTTGCCGCCGGCTACTTTGGCAGCTACGGTGGTTACGCGCAGCAATACCTGTTTCATCACGCCCGCAAGACGTGGCGGACGGGGAAGTTGGAGGTTGATAGTTGATGGTCGGCGATTACAGAAGGGCTTCCACCGTCCAAAATTCAGTGCACATCGACGTCGTTCTCAATCCCGCGGAAATCGCCCAGCTTCCCCAGCGCGACCTCTCGACGACGACCTGCGTGGTCTTCGATGTGCTGCGGGCGACCTCCTCGATGGTGACGGGACTGGCCCACGGTGCTGTGGAGATTTATCCCGTGTGCAGCATCGAGGAAGCGCGGGCGCTCAAAGTGCGTCTGCCGGACGCCGTGCTCGGGGGCGAACGGCACGGTGACATGATCCCCGGTTTTGACGTCGGCAATTCACCTCTCGAATACGCCGATGTGCGGGACCGCCGCATTGTGACCACCACGACCAATGGCACTGTGGCGCTGCGCGCTTGCGAAGGGGCGAAGCGCGTGTTGGTCGGTGCGTTGCTCAATCTCCACGCGCTGGCCGCGGCACTGCGCGCCAGTGCGCCAGCGACGATTCTGCTGGTGTGCGCCGGGACGTTTGACCTGTTTGCCCTGGAAGACGCCTACGCTGCCGGGCGATTGATTGGGGGTTTGGGGGGTGCCACCTTGGGCGATGCCGCGCAGGCCGTGGCCGCCATTGCTGGGCGCTATCCGAATCCGCTCGACGCCCTATTGGCCGCCCGCAACGGCCAGGCGCTCGTGGCGGCGGGCCGCACTGCGGATGTGGAGTGGTGTGCGCAAGTTTCGCGATATAATGTGGTGGGCCTCATGGAGGCGGCCGTCATTCGGCCGTTGCCGGCATGAAGACCATCCAGCTTCCGCCTCTGCGTTCGATAGTCCGGGTTCTCAACCCGTCGAAACTGCTCAATCCGGCGAAGATGTCCCCGCGGCGGGCCGTGATCGTCGCCGTCATCATCTCGCTGCTGGTGCACCTGGCGATTTTCACTGCGCTGGTCATCGCCTATTCCGACGCGTCGAAGCTCAATTTTGCCCGGGACCGTATGAAGGCGCGGGAGATCGAATTGCAGGTCGTCCCGCCCGATGAACCGCCTCCGCCGTTCACGATCGTGCCCACGCAGGAGCATCTCTTCTTGGATTCGCGTGGTCTCGACATCGCCAAAGACCCGGCCGAGCACCCGCTCTTCGAGTCCGACGAAAACATGCGTGCGGCCAGCGAGGACCCGGCGACGGGGAATATTCCGTTGCCCAGCCAGGAGGGTAAGGATCGGGAATTCAACGGCTTCACGACCCAGCGCTCCCTGCTCGGTCCCACGGCGAAGCCCTTCACCCCGGTCGAGCCGTTGCCGCCCACCCCCACTTCCGCGCCTCCGCCCGCGGATGTCTCTCTGGAGCCGCCGGCTCCGGCAACACCGGAAAAAGCAGACGAAAAATCTCCGACAGAAAAACCGGACGACAAACCGCCGACGCCGAACCATGAGCAGACCAAACCTACGGATTTCAAGCCGGTCGACAAAGTCCTCGACGACGAAATCTCCCTCTCCAAAAAGGAAACCCATGCCAAGGCGGTGACGCAAATCCAGCCGCCGCCGGATACACCCTCGCCGGTAGCTCACGCCGCCCGGTTGCGTCCCATGGAAGAGCCCGTCGCGAAGCTCACAACCCCCGTGCCGAAAGTGCCGCCCCAGCCATCTCGCCAGTCCGGCTACCAGCCCGAGCAGGAGCAGAACCGCATTCAAGGCAGCATTTCCAACCGCGGCAAAAAATCCGTCGACGCCATCGGCACGCCGATGGGCCGCTATCGCAAGCAGGTCAACGACGCGATTGGTTCCCGGTGGTACTACTACATCCACGATCGCATGGATTTGCTCGCCTTCGGCTCGGTGCAAATCAGTTTCCTCATCGACGCCCAAGGGCATGTTTCCAAGGTGAAAGTGGAGTCGAATACCTCGAATGGAAGCCTCGCGGATGTCTCGATCAGCGCCATTCGCGATGCCGAGATTCAACCGCCGCCGCTTGACCCGGCGTCGCCGATGAGTCAGGAACCTCTCGAATGGTCGCTGACCTTCACTTATTATCCCTTTGCCAAATGAGTTATCTTCCTGCCATCGCCTCCCTGCAATCGGCCGTCCACTTCTTCCAGCAAGGTGGATTTTTCATGGCGCTGTTGGTCATTTGCTCGTTTGTCTCCGTGACGGTGACGGTGCTGCGCGGGCTGGCGCTCATGCGCAAGGTGGTCATGCCGCCCGTCATCGAGCAGGAAGTGGAAGCCATTCATCCAGGCGACGAGGATGCGGCGAACCGGCTCGCCAAACTGGTGCGCGACGATCATTCCGCGCTCGGCCGCATCATTCACGTCGGCCTGCACCATCTCAACTGGCCGAAGTCCGAGAACTTGGAAGCTGTGCAGACTCGTGCCCGTCGCGAGATCGTGCGGCTCGAGAGCGGGCTTTTCATTTTGGAAGTAATCGTCGGCATCGCTCCCCTGTTGGGGTTGCTCGGCGCGGTGTCGGGTTTGATTTCGGTTTTCGCGGCCTTTGGATCGGACGCCTCCGCTCAGGATCCGCACGGAATTGCCAAGGGCATTTCCGAGGCGTTGAGCACGACGATTGTGGGCCTGGCCATCGCCATCCCGAGCCTCATCGCTTACAGCTATTTCACTAAAAAGGTTGAGACGATGGCCGCGGAAATGGAATCGCTCGTCGGCGATCTGCTGACGAAGTGCTACTACCACCAGGCGCAGCAGCAAGCAGTCCGGCAGGTGGCCTCTCCCGTGGCCAGCTACGCGCCGCCGGAAGCCGTTCAATCCCTCCCGCTCGAGGAGCCGCTGGCATGAAGTTCTATACGCGCCAGCGCCGCACCCCGCAGGTCATCATCGTGTCGCTTATCGATATCTTTGCCATCCTGCTCATCTTCGTGATCGTTACGACGACCTTCAAACGCATCCAGCCCGAGGTCACGATCAAGCTCCCGGAATCGAAGAGCGCCGTTTCTTCCGATTCGACCGACGAACCCGCGTTGCTCTCGATCACGGACAACGAAGAAATTTTTCTAGATGCAAAAAAGGTTTCGCTCGAAGAGTTGACCGTCGCGGTGCAAAAACTCATCGCCACCAAAGGCCATCCCAATCTCGCCATGAAAGCTGACAAAAAAGTATCCTATGGCTTTCTCATTCAAGTCCTCGACGCTCTCAGGGAGGCCGGCGTCAAAGGGAACCTCTCGGCCTTCACGGAAAGGAAATAAAGCAGGTCCATGATTCTGGAGATTGTGAAATACGGCACCCCGGTCCTTCGCGAAAAGGGCAAGGTGGTGAAAAACGTGGACGACAAGGTAAAGAAGCTGGCTGAGGACATGCTCGAGACGATGCGTTCCGCCAACGGGGTGGGTCTCGCCGCGCAGCAAGTGGGGGTTCCGATTCAGCTCACGGTCATCGACGTGGCGGGGATCGAAGACCGCCCCAGCGCCATGTGGATCGACGACGAGGAAGTGCCGCTCGAAGAGCACATGCCGCTCGTGCTGCTCAATCCCGTGCTCAAGCTGAGCGAGGAGAAAGAAGCCGGCAACGAAGGCTGTCTTAGCTTTCCCGACCTCACTGCGGAGATCACGCGCGCCAGCGGCGTGCGCTGCACTGCCCAGCTCCTCGACGGCAAGAAGATCGAGTTCGACGCCGCGGGCCTGCTTGCTCGTGCGCTTCAGCACGAGACCGATCACCTTAACGGCGTCTTATTCATCGACCGCATGAACGCCGCCACGAAGGCGAGCCTGGCTGGCAAGCTCAAGCGCTTGCAGAAGGAAACGCGCGGATAGGCGTGCAAATGACGAATGGTGAATGAGGAATGACGAAGGAATGATCTAATGACGAGGATTCGTCATTCTACATTCGTCCTTCCACCGCTCAGCGCTTGATCGCCGGGACGAGCACTGACTGCATCCCCGCAGCGGTGGCGGCGGCGATGCCCGTGGCCGTGTCTTCAAAAACCAGACAGCGCTCTGGCGCCACGTCGAGCCGGAGGGCGGCTTCGAGGAAGGGATCGGGCGAGGGCTTGCCGCGCTGATAATCCTCGGAGCAGACGATGGCTTGAAAGAGTTCGGCAATACCGAGTGCGCGCAAGGTATTCATGACGATGCGGCGATGCCCGCCTGAGGCAACGCCGAGCGGCTTGTGACCGTGATAGCGCCGGGCGAGGGCCACGACGGGCTCGATAGCTGCAATCTCCGAGCTCATTTCGAGAAAGAGCGATTCCTTGTGCGCCACAGTCGCATCCACCGGCATGTTCAGGCCGTGGCGCTCGTTGAGAATTTCCACGATACGCGCCGTAGGCACGCCGCCCAGTTCGTAAAACATCGCTTCGGGAAAATCCGCGCCGTGTTCGCCCAGCGCCGCCATCCACGCTTTGTAATGCGTGGGCATGGTGTCGGCGAGGGTGCCGTCGCAGTCGAAGATGTAAGCTTCGAAGTCGCCGTCCGGGAGAGTGAGCGTGAAAGTGCCGTGGTGCTCCACGTGCGCTACCCTTCGAAGGCGCGGACGACGAGGGACACGTTGTGGCCCCCGAAGCCGAAGCTGTTGTTGAGCGCGACTTTCACTTTCGCTTCGCGCGCTGTGAGAGGCACAAAGTCGAGGTCGCATTCTTCGCCGGGGGTGTGGAGATTGATCGTGGGCGGGATGACGCCGGTATTGATGGTTTTGAGACAAACCACCGACTCAACCGCGCCCGCCGCACCCAGCAAGTGGCCGGTCATCGACTTCGTCGAGGAGACGAGCAGACGGCCACGAGCATGGTCGCCGAAGACCGCTTTCACCGCGCGCACTTCCGCGACATCGCCCACCGGCGTGCTGGTCCCGTGGGCATTGATGTAATCGACGTCCGTGATGTTCAGCCCGGCCTTGTTCAACGCCATGCGCATGCTGCGCTGGGCTTGCTCATGATTCGGGAGCGGTGCGCTCATGTGGTAAGCGTCGCTCGTCAGGCCGTAGCCCGCGATCTCGCCGTAAATACGCGCGCCGCGCTTCTTCGCATGCTCCAATTCCTCGAGAACGAGAATGCCCGCGCCTTCGCCCATGATGAACCCATCGCGATCCTTGTCCCACGGACGCGAAGCGGCGGTGGGGTCATCGTTGCGCGTGGACATCGCCTTCATCGCGGCAAAGCCTCCGATGCCGAGCGGCACGATGGCCGCCTCGCTGCCTCCGGCAAGAAACGCGTCGGCGTCGTTGTCACGGATCATCCGCCACGCTTCACCCACGGAATGGGCACTGGTCGCGCAAGCGGACACGGCGGCGTAATTTGGCCCCTGCAAACCGTACTCCATGGAAACCATGCCACTGGCCATGTTGCTGATTAGCATCGGGATCATGAACGGCGAAAGGCGGCCCGGCCCTTTATTCATCAAAACGGTGTGCTGATCGGAAGTCGTCTTGAGGCCGCCGATGCCGGAGCCGATCATGCAGCCGAAGCGCTCGGGATCGCCAATCGGCCCGGTCAGTCCGGCGTCCGCCATGGCATTCTTGGCCGCGGCAATGGCGAGGTGTGTGTAGCGGTCCGTGCGGCGCAAGTCCTTGGGCGTCTTGAAAAAGGGCAGGGGATCGAAATCGCGAACTTCACCCGCGATCCGGCAATCATAGTCGGTCACATCGAAATGCGTGATCGGGCCGATGCCACTGCGGCCGGCGGTAAGATTTCCCCAAAATGTCTCGAGGTCGTTCCCAACGGGCGTGATAACGCCCAAACCAGTAACGACGACTCTGCGCGGATGACTCATAAGCCGCGCAAAGTGAGCGGAGAACAGCAGATGTGGCAAATGAAAAGTCCTGTCATATTGATCGGTAGCGAAAATCCGGAGTCTTGCCATTGTCGTAGAGGGCATCGGACTGGGATTTCAGGATCCAATGGAAGAAACAGACTTCTCGAAGCTTGCTTCCGCCGCGCGCTCCCCTGAGAAAAGACAGAGAGCGAAATCGTTGACCCATGGCCCCATCCGACGACCCTGAGTCCCTCCCAACGCAACAGTGGTCCGGTGAGGGCGACGCTGCGGAAGGGCCTGTGCCAGTCGCGCGCATCAGTGATTCCGGACTGGAAGGGATGCTCGGCGCACGGAGTCCGCAGTCGCGCGGACGCTGGACGCCACCCACGGCGGAAGAGCTCCAGGCGCGGCTGCCGCAATATGAGATCGCCGAACTGCTGGGGCACGGGGGGATGGGAGCGGTTTACAAAGGCTGGCAGCGCAGCCTCGACCGGTTTGTGGCCATCAAGATTCTGCCGCCGGGCCTGGATGGGGAGGACAGCGACTTTGCCGCCCGTTTTAAACGCGAAGCCAAGGCCATGGCGCGGCTCAAGCACCCGGGCATCATTCCGGTGCACGACGCAGGGGAAACAGCGGACGGGTTGCTCTACTTCGTCATGGACTATGTCGAGGGCACCGATGTGCAAAAGCTTATCGCCACGGAGGGTCGATTGCCAGCCGAACAAGCGCTGAGCATCACCACGCACGTCCTCGATGCCCTGACTTACGCCCACGAGCACGGCATCATTCACCGCGACATCAAACCAGCGAATATCATGGTGGATAACGAAGGGCGCGTGCACATCGCCGACTTCGGCCTGGCCCGCAGTACCGTCGGCGATTCCACGATGCTCACAGGCAGCCACGTGAGCATGGGCACACCGGATTTCATGGCGCCCGAGTCGCGGCTCGGCACGAATCACGTCGATCACCGCGCCGACCTCTACGCTGTGGGCGTGATGCTTTACCGGATGCTCACCGGCAAGCTCCCGCACGGCCGCTTCGAGTCGCCATCGCGTGTGGTGCCCGGCCTCGACAAGCGCCTCGACAAGATCGTGGACCGCGCCTTGCAGCCCGAGCGCGACGCCCGCTATTCCAGCGCGATCGAATTGCGTGCCGATTTGGACTCCGTGCTTGTTCGCACGCGCAGTCGCCGCCCTTCCGTTCCTGGCCAGCCAGCGGGCGGACGTGTGGCGCTCTACATCGGCATTGCCGTTCTCCTGCTCGTGGTCGCTGGTGCCGCCTGGTTACTCACGAGACCAAAACCCCGGGTGGAAACTGTCGAGCGACCGGTCGCTGCGATTCCGAATGGCGCCGCTGCGCTGGAACCCGGGGCGATGAAGCTCTGGGACACACCGGAAAAAGTTCCCAAGGGCAAGGGCGCTTCGTGGGAGGACAATGCACTGAGACTGGAGAATGTGGGAGAATTTGGCGCTCCGGCGAGCCGCGACGGGATTCTGCGGGCATCGGTCCGGGCCAATCCCAAGGAGGCATCCGTGGTGCTCGCGATCCGCGCGGTGAAAGGGACACAAGCTCAGTATCGGTTGTCGCTGGACCGGCCTTGGGGGGAAGAAAAATCCCGGAAACTGGTCCTGCGTACGGACGATCACGGGGGCCCCCATCTCGGATTCTGGTCTCTCCCGCGCGAATACGCCGCGGATGAATGGATCCGGTTGGAGTTGCGCGCGATCGGGGACGAAATCACTGTCGTGGTCGATGGAAAGGTCGTCGGGATGGTCCGCGATCATTCCTTGCCGGGTCCGGGATTGCCGGTGCTCTATTCTGGCGGCCCAGCCTTTTTTCGCGATATCGTCTATGTGCCGCTCGACAAGCCCGGAAATCAGCCGCAGTCGACTTCTCTCGAACCTGGCGCGATCAAACTCTGGGATGCACCGGATCGCTTGCCCAAGGGGGGCGGCATTCATTGGGAAAACAATGCGCTCAAGCTCGACAACGCTTCTCCGGCTACCAGCCAATCCAATCGCGATGCTGCCATTCGGGCCTCAATTCGCGCGAATGCAGATGCCGTGTCGCCGGGGCTGGCTTTGCGAACGCAACTTCTCGGCACGGGGCGCAACTCGTACTCGACCACCTTGGATTTCGGGAAAAAGGAACTGAAACTCTATCTCCTGCTCGGGACCGAGTGGACCCTGCTCAAGGTATGGCCCTTGCCACGGGCCTACGGACCGGACGAATGGCTGCGACTCGAACTTCGCGCCGTGGGAGATGCCCTCACGGTGTCGGTGGACGGAAAACCGCTGGGCACGGTGGATGATCCATCGCTCTCCGCACCTGGCGTGGCGGTTGTTCACGCCACGGCCAACGGCTTCTTCCGCGACATCGTTTATGTGCCGCTCGATAAGGCTCCAATGGTTGACGAAGCGAAACCGTCGGCGGAATCCGTGGCGAAAGCCGCCGCCGGAAAATCGGACACTGCGTGGCGGGATGCCCTGGCTGAACCACCCTTGAAAGAGATCGTGGGCCGCAGGGACAAGACGGTGCGGGGATATGTCTTGCCCGGTGGCAACCACTGGAGTTTTCCGGCCCAGCGGATCAAGGACACCGCTCTCCGCTGGCGCGGCACTGCGGACGGGACGTGGCCAACCCTGGTGATTGAATACAACGACCGTTCGGGCTCTCAGATGGGCATTGATAAAACGGGAAAACCTTATGGCGTGATCGCGGATGCCAACAGCGATGGCTCGCGACATATTAGCGGGGAACGTTCGGACGAGATCATTCCCCGTGGAGCCGCCGCCGAGATTATTCTCGTCCGCATGGGGGGCCAAATTCGTTTGCTGTGGAACGGACGGGAAATACTTCGCGCCGCCGATCCGCGAATGGATCCGGCAAAGCTTTCTTTTGCCATTGGTCCCGACGGCACGGTCACCACTCAGTCCCTTGACTATCTTTTACTCGATGGCCTTTCTGAGGCGGAGGTGACGAAGCTTCTCGCACCAAATACCGTGGAGAAGGCCCCGTGAACACCGCGCGTGCTGATGGTTGCTTTCCCACCACGCACTGGACGCTCGTCGCGCGGCTCAAAAGCTCCGATGAAGCGACCTCCCGGCGCGCGCTGGAGGATCTTTGCGCGCAGTATCGCTATCCGCTTTACTGCGTCATTCGCCACCGCGGGCTCGCCCATCACGATGCCGAGGATGCGCTGCACGATTTCCTCGCCAAGTTGTTGCGTCTCGATGCTTTGGCCGATGCCGCCGCGGAAAAGGGGCGCTTGCGCAGTTTTCTCAGCGTGGCTCTCGGACGGTTCCTTGCCAATTGGCACCGCGGCCGAGCGGCTCGCTCTCGTGATGTGAGCTTGGACGCCGTTTCTTCCCCAGGAGACGACGAAGCTCGCTACCAAGCGGAGCGCTTTCCCGATCACGAACACCCGAGCGCATCTTTGACCGGCAATGGGCGCGCGAGCTTCTCACGCGCGTCATGGTCCGACTCGCCGAGAGCTATGGCCAACGCGGGAAAGGCCCGATCTTCACTACGCTGGCGCCAGTCCTGCAAGGGGGCGGCAGTCTGCGCGGAGAGGACACGGCGCGTTTCGCCACGACACTGGGCCTGAGCGCGAGTGGCCTCCGTTCCGCCCATCAGCGTTTCCTTCAAGACTACGGCGATCTGCTCGAAGAAGAGGTCTTCCAGACCGTGACGACGCGCGCGGAAGTGGACGAGGAAATTGCCCATCTGCGGGCCGTCTTTCGCAAAGGGTGATGGCCACCGGCATCAATGCGTGAAAAACTTTGAGACGCTGGATTTTGCACCGGGTATTGCCAGTTGTAAGTCCGAACCTGTTCATCCCATGAAACACCTGACTCTCCCGAGCGTTCTACTCGCTCTCACGCTGCTCTCCATCACGTCCGCTTTCGCCGCAGGAGCGGACCCGGTGGTCTCCCGCTGGAACTGGGGTGGTCCCTCCGTTGTCCAAATCTGGTCCAATGGCCGAGCCCACTGGCAGATGGGGGCGATGACCATGGACGGGCAATGGACGCTGGCCTCCCATGGATCGGCCGGGCACGAGCGGAAGTATGTGATTACCTGGAATGGCGGTCAGTGGATCGACTCGGTGACCATGTCCCCGGATCACCAGCACTTGTACGGGCGAAACCAGGTCGGCTTTCCGGTCAACGGAATCCGCATAGGCGGGGAAACGGCCTCGGAGGAAGAGACCGCCACGGCGGGCGCAGAAATCCAGCCCGCGCGGCGCAAAGCCGCGATCGGGAAAACGAAGCCGGTTGAAAGCAGCACGGAGGAAACCGCGGAAACCCCCGCTTCCACTCCGCCATCACCGGCTGAAAAGGCATTGGTGGGCTCGGGAACGCCCAAAAAAGCCGCCGTGATCATCCCGCCCGGCGAAGACTATCTGCAAATGGGCGACATCAAGGTGACCTATGCCGACGGGCATACCGAAATGTGGACCCAGGGAGCCTTGTGCGGCGACCCTCACGTTTCTTCCGCAGGCGATGTCGGCTGGGTTCATTCCACCAAGAGTGACGACCGTTACACGCACCGAACTCCCGACATGCTCCACGTGCATTTGCACGGTGGTGAAACAAGAGAGCTCAAGCCCAACGACCCGTTCATCGAGACGTGGGTATTCGCCGGCAACAACTCGGAAATCATCATCAAGTCCCGGCAGCATCACGGACCTGCCGCCTACATCAAATACGACTTGAAGACCGGCCGCGAAACCGGGCGCATCGACGAGTATCTCGACGAATCGAAGATGCCCAAGTGGGCCAAGCCCTTTGCCGACTGAGCCTCGGCTTCGCGTTGGAACTAAAGGTTGAGGAAGTTCTGCAACAGCTTCTTGCCTTCGAGAGTCAGAATGGACTCAGGGTGAAATTGGACGCCATGGATGCGATATTCGCGATGGCGCAGGCCCATGATTTCGCCCTCGGCAGTCTCGGCAGTGATTTCGAGCGCAGCGGGGAAGGTCTCGCGTTTCACGAGCAGGGAGTGATAACGCGTCGCTTCGAAGGGATTGGGAAGACCTGCGAAGACGCCGATGTTGTGGTGCAGAATCGGCGAAGTCTTGCCGTGCATGAGCCGCCCGGCGCGGACGACGTCGCCGCCGAAGACGTGGCCGATGCACTGGTGGCCGAGACATACGCCGAGGAGCGGCGTATTTGGACCGAAGCGCTTGATGACTTCGTTGCTGATGCCCGCTTCGTTGGGAGTGCAAGGCCCAGGCGAAATGCAAATACGCTCCGGCTTGAGCGCCGCGATCTCGTCGAGCGTGATTTCGTCGTTGCGCTTCACGAGGGGATCCGCGCCCAACTCGCCAAAATATTGGACGAGGTTGTAGGTAAAACTGTCGTAATTATCGATGACTAGGATCATGGCGGCGGGTCATTGAATCTGCTTCGCGCGGGCGATCGCGGCCATCATGCCCATCGCTTTGTTCACGCATTCCTGATGCTCCGATTCGGGCGAGGAATCGGCGACGATGCCGGCTCCGGCCTGGACATAGGCCTTGCCGTTCTTGAGGACGACGGTGCGCAGCGCGATGCAGGAATCGCTGTTGCCGTCGAAGCCGAAGTAGCCGACCGCGCCGGCATAAACGCCGCGTTTGCTCTTCTCGAATTGATTGATGATTTGCATGGCGCGGACTTTGGGCGAACCGCTCACCGTCCCGGCGGGGAAGGTCGCCCGCATCACGTCATAGGCGGTACGGTCGGGCCTCAGGGTCCCATGGACGTTCGAAACGATGTGCATGACGTGGCTGTATTTCTCGATCGTCATGAAATCGCTGACCTTCACCGTCCCAAACTGCGCGGCGCGGCCGACATCGTTGCGCGCGAGGTCGATGAGCATGAGATGCTCGGCGCGTTCCTTCGGGTCAGCGAGTAACTCGGCGGCGTTGGCGTCGTCCTCGGTGGCGTTTGCTCCGCGACGGCGCGTGCCTGCGATGGGGCGAATGTCGATCCGCCCGTCGATGGCGCGCACGTGGACTTCCGGCGAACTGCCGACGAGCGAAAAGGCGCCCGCGAATTTCAGGCAGAACATGTAGGGCGAGGGATTCACAAAACGCAGCGCCCGATACAGGGTGAGGGGATCGCCCGTATATTCGGTCTCGAAGCGTTGCGAAGGGACGAACTGGAAGATGTCCCCGGCGCGGATGTATTCCATGCCGTCGCGGACCATCTGCATGTATTCCTCGCGGGTGGTGTTGGCGGTGGGCGTGACCGGCTTCACTTCCCGATCCACGAAGATCGGCGGGAATTGCGTGGGCTGATCCAACTTCCTGGTCAGCGCGGCAATTTTCTCGGCGGCTTTGGCGTAGGCGGAGTCGACATCGCCTCCTTCGACAAAGGCATTGGCCACGATGCGCAGGCGGCGCGTGCGATGGTCGAAGATGAGCAGCGTTTCCGCGAGGAAGAAGAAGCTTTCCGGCAGATCGAGTTCATCCTTGGGTGGTGCGCCGATGGTCGGTTCAAAGAAACGCACCATGTCGTAGCCCAGGTAGCCAACGGCCCCGCCCGCGAACCTCGATTCAGCCAGCGCGGGCGAGGGGACGAAAGTGTAGCGCTTCATGAGCGCTTCCAACTCGTGCAACGGGTCGCGGGTCGTTTCGAATTCGCGCAACTGGCCATCCTCGGAAACGCGAATCTTGCGGCCCCGGCTCTCAAAGGTGATACGCGGTTGCCCGCCGACGAAGGAGTAGCGGCCCGCCTGGTCGCTCTTTTCCACCGATTCAAAAAGGAACGAGTAGCCGCCATCGTCGATCTTTTGAAACGCGGAGACGGGCGTCTCGGCATCGGCGATGAGTTCGGTAAAAACGGGAATCAGGTTCCCGCGTTGCGCCAGCTCGCGAAATTCCGCGAGCGAAGGCTTGAGGGGGGTATTCATTTTGGAGCGTAAGTTTTATCCGGATCGAAGAGTTTCTCTTCGGTCACCGCGAGGGGTTCTCCGGCAGGGGTAAAGGTTTGAAAAAAGCAGCTTTCGTAACCGGTGTGGCAGGCGCCGCCGGTTTGTTCGACTTCGAAGAGCAACGTGTCGCCATCGCAATCCGTCGCCCAGCGGGTGACCTTTTGCGTGTGGCCGCTGGTCTCGCCCTTCAGCCAGTATTTCTGCCGGGAACGGCTCCAGTAGTGCATCAGGCCGGTCTCGATCGTGCGTTGGAGCGAGGTGGCATTCATCCACGCCATCATCAGCACGCGGCGGGATTGCGCGTCCTGGACAATGGCGGGAATGAGGCCGTCGGCGGTGTATTTGAGCGTTGGGAGAGTCATGGTGTGGAGTAGGGAAAGGGGTGAAAAACAAAAAACCCGACGATTCGGACTGGAATCATCGGGCGAAAGTTCGGCGCGCGATTGGCGACGACCCGGTTCGCGCGAGGAGCGCGAGCCGTGGGCCCGTCTAGAGTTGCCACCAATGCAATGAAAATTTCACGCCTGCCGTATAATCGGGCCTCTGTGGGCGCGCAACGAATTTTTTCCCGGGGAAAGTATTCTCATTTCTCAGACAGACTGGCAATCGGCACACAATTAGCTATCCTTGTCCGTCACCATATGCTTGCCGCAGGTCCGCCGACTTTATCTTCCGAAGAACAGGAGCAAATCCTGCAGACCATCGAGATGTTTGAAGTCATCACGCAGGCCAATCCTCAGGACTGCCAATCGATGGACATCCTCAAGGATGCGTATCAGCGTGTGGGCAAGCAACCCGAGGCTCTCGCCATCGCCCGGCGGCTGGGAGATACCTACGTGGAACTTGGCCAATATTCCGCGGCGATGCTGGAATACGAAGGCATCCTGCAAAAGGACCCGGACAATGCGGAAGTGATGGCCGCACTGGGTTCGGTGGAGGAGAAACTGCAGAAGAGCGGTCAATTGAAACCGAAGGCAGAAGGCGGTGCTCCGGGCGCTTCGCCGTCGGTGATCCCGGCGCCGGCATCCATCAATCTCGATTTCCGCAGCTTTGGCAATACCACCACCACCGATGGCGGCACGCTGATGACGACGCCCGCAACGATGCGTCCCGATGGGAGCAGCGGCATGCGGCTGGCGATGCAGGCGGAGCAATTCAATCTCAGCCTTTCCGACGATGGCAATGAGGCGCTGGCCAAGTTTCTCATTCAGCACCGGCTGGTGACGGAGGAAGTCGTCAGTTCCGCTCTCGAGCGCGTGCAAAAGAAAAACAAGGATTTGGGAACCAACGTGCTCGCCGCTTCGCTGGTCGACGAGATTTGCCGCCGTGGCGCTATCGAGCAGGACAACTTGCTGGCCGACATCGTGGACCGCTCGAAGTTCGCTTACATCCCGCTCGAATACTACGACGTGGATCGTTCCATCGTAAAAATGCTGCCCGAGAGCCTGAGCATCGGCCGGTTGATCGTGCCTTTCGACATCATCAGCCGCACCGTGATGGTGGCGATGGCCAATCCTTTCGATGCGCTCGGCAAGGAAGCCGTGCAGCAGTTGCTTGATTATAACGTCCAATGGCACCTCGCCACCCCGCAGTCGATTTTCCGGGTGCTGGGCGACAGCTTCAAGGTTGAAAAATGAGCATTAAATCCTTTGGCGAACGTATTGCCGACGTGCTGATCGAGGACGGGCTCCTCCTGCCCAGCCAACTCGCGGAAGCGATGGACTTGCAAAAGAAGCAGGGTGGCCGCCTGCTCAAGCTGCTGACCGACAAGCAGTACGTCACCGAGCAGGACATGGTCATCTCGATGGGGCGCTGTCTCGACGTGCCGCCGATCAATCTCTCCAAGATGCGCATCCCGGAAGAGGTGCAGGACCTGGTGCCCAAGGACATGGCGCGGCAGTACAAGCTGGCCCCCGTCTGCCGCCTCGGAAACAAGCTTTTCGTGGCCATGGCGGATCCGTTGAACGTGCTTGCGCTCGACGATCTGCGCCAGCGCACCAAGCTCGAGATCATCCCGATGATCACGACGGAGCGCGCCGTCACGGAAGCTTTGAGCGGGGTATCCAGTGCGGGCTCGCAGATGGAGCAGGTGCTGAAAGATGCGGCCAGCCAGGCGGACAACGTGGAGGAAGTGAAGCAGAAGCGGGAGGAGATCGACCTCGATCGCCTCGCGGTGGAAAGCGAAGACGCGCCGGTCGTCAAAATCGTCAATCTCATCCTCGTGCAGGCGCTGAAGGAAAAGGCCTCGGATATTCATATCGAACCCTTCGAGCGGCAGCTCAAGCTGCGGTATCGTGTGGACGGTTCGCTCATCGAGGCGAGTTCGCCGCCCAAGGCCCTCCAGCTTCCGATCGCTTCCCGCGTCAAAATTCTCGCCGGCCTCGACATCGCTGAGCGCCGCCTCCCGCAGGACGGCCGCTTCCGCATTCGCGTCTCGGGCAAGGAGGTCGACTTGCGTATCTCTGTGCTGCCCACGGTTTACGGCGAGAAAATCGTTATCCGTCTGCTCGATAAAGGCGCCCTCTCCGGTTCGATCGACCAGCTTGGCATGGATGAATATACGCTGGGGATTTTCAGAAAAGCCGTCGATGCGCCGCACGGGATGATCCTCGTCACGGGTCCCACGGGTTCGGGTAAAACGACCACGCTCTACTCCGTCCTCAGCGAACTCAATAGCCCGGAATACAATATCGTCACCGTCGAGGACCCGATCGAATACCAGCTCCAGGGTATCAACCAGGTGGCCGTGAAAGCGGACATCGGCTTGAGCTTCGCCGACGCCCTGCGCTCCATTCTGCGTCAGGACCCGGACATCGTCATGATCGGTGAAATTCGTGACAACGAAACCGCCGACATTGCGGTCAAGGCCGCGCTCACCGGTCACCAGGTGCTGTCCACCCTGCACACCAACGACGCCGCCGGCGCGATTTCCCGTCTGGATGACATGGGCATCGAGCCGTTCCTGATTTCATCCTCGGTGCTCCTGGCGTGCGCCCAACGTCTCGTGCGCCGGGTTTGCCCGAATTGCCGCGAGGAGTTCGTCCCTGAGCCCGAGTTGCTGGCCAAGCTGGATATTCAGGATGAAGGCACTACGTTCTACCACGGCGCCGGTTGCGACCGTTGCAAACGCCGCGGTTACATGGGCCGGGCCGCCATTATCGAGGTTCTCCCCGTCTCTGAAACCATCCGCCGGCTGATCATCAAACGCGCTTCGGCGGCGGTGGTGAAGAATCAGGCTGTCAGTGAAGGAATGAAGACTCTGCGCATGGTCGGGATTGACAAAGCAAAAGAGGGGATTACGACGTTGGAGGAAGTTCTGCGAGTGACCGCAGAAGACCACTAACGTCCCCATGGGGTTATTTGACCATCTTTTCAAAAACAAGCCACCGTCCGGTGAAGAGAAGGTCGTGGAGACGTCTCCCGAAGCCAGCGCTCCCGCAAGACCTCCAGAGACGGTCGTCCGCTCGGCTCCACCCCAGAGAGCGGACCCATCCGCTTTCCTGCATCCCAAGAATTACGTACCGCGTGGTGCTCCCGGCCTGACGCCTGCCCCGCGTTCCGGCATCAGCACTGGGACCAAGGTTCCAGAACGGCGGCCGGCCACCGGCGGCGAACCGCCCGCTGCGGATGAGATCGTCCTGACCTTGGGCGACGTCCTCTCGCGTATTCCCACTCACTATCTCAAGCATGGTTCGCCGGACTCGAAGCGCGAATTGCGCTTTCGAATCAATGACCTTTCGTCGGATATCGCACGGGGTCGTGCCGCCGTGCCGCTGTCGCGCATCGCCCAACTTGTCCCGGATATCTTCGTGAAGGAGATCGGCCGCGACGAGGACACGGAAATACGCCTGCCGTTGCAAAAGCTCGTTGAGCAAATCGGCCTGCTCCGCTCGCGACCCAAGGCGCCGGCGGTGGAGAAACTTCCCCGCCCAACCACCACGGCGGAAGTTGTGCCGCCCGTGCGCCCGCCGATCTCCATCGAGACCCGAGAGGCGCCTCCCGTTTTCCCGTCCAGCGCAATTCCTGTCGTCGCGGAGCGCGCCGCGGTCGCGCCGGTCGTTCTCGGTGAACCGGCGCCGCCGAGCCAGCACACCTTTGAATTGAAACCGGCGGCGGACCAACCAGCCCCACCGGTGATTCTGGAAACGCCGTCCGCCGTCGAGCCTCCGCCCGAGGAGGCCGCTCTCGTTTCGCCAGAAGTGGTATCTCCCGAACCGGTGGTCGCCGAAGTGGCTCCTCCGGTCGAGGTGGAAAAGGTGGTTGCTCAGCCGACGACGCACCTCTTCGCACCGGTCTCGGCGCCGCCGCCGTCTGCTCCGCAGGAGCCGGTCAAAGAGCCAGCTAAAATCGCCGTGGATTGGGCAGCGGCTTTCGCCCCGGTGAAACCCGCTGCGGAAAAAGAGGAGCCGTCTCCCGAGCCTCTCGTCGAACCGATTTCCGCTGCCGCCGAGCCGCTCCCTGCAATCGTCGAGCCGGTGCCTGTGGCAGTCGCCGAATCGGTTCCCACAACTGCCGAGCCGGTCCCTGAGCCCGCCGTCGAAGCGATTCCCACAGCCGCCGTAGTGGACGAACCAAAAACCGCGCCAGCGGAAGCCGCGGAATTGGAAGTGGGAGCGGAGACGATCCAACTCAGCCTCGCCGCCATTCTCCGGCACTGCCCGCTCGATATCGTCGTGGGTGAGTTGCCCACCGTCGACGATAGCGTTCGCGTGTCGTTGCCGTTTGCGCCGATCGATCGGCAGCTCGTCAAGGGCCACGTGGAAATCAGCGCCGCCCGGTTTATCTCCGCGCTTCCACCGGCCTATCAGAAGCATTTTGTGGCCAAGGCTGGTGTCAATGTCCCGATTCCGCTTGAGGAAGTCTTTCAGAATCTGCCCGCGCCTACGCAGGAACTGGCGCCATCGGTGGATGGCCCGCCGCCGGTATTTCTCGCGCCCGCTCCTTCCGGCGAGGCTTCGGCTCCAGCTTCCGTGGAAAAAATCGCGGCCAGTTCCACTCCTTTCGCGCCCTTGCATGAGGAACCGATCGAAGCCAGCCTCGCGGAGGCTCCGTCGAGCGGTGCCGCAGTGGATGATGGGCTGCGCGCCACCGACAAGGAAGTCGCACACGCGCCGTCGTTCTCGATTGTTCCTCCGCCTACACCAGTGGAACCGAGCAAACCGGAGCGGCCGATAATTGACCTGCCGTTCCCGGCCATCGTCGAAAAAGCGCCCGATCCGCGTCCTGCGGGCGAGGCGCGCCCGCCGATGCCATTCCCGTCCGCCCCATCGTTCGCTGAGCGCACGCCGGTGAAGGATATTCCCGCGGATGAGCCTCCCGTCGTCGCAAACAAATCGGCGGAAGTATTGTCAGCCGTTACCGCGGAGTCGTCGGCTACTGAGGCTGAGCCGCAGACGCCTGCTGGGTCAGCCGAAGAGTCGCCCAAGCTCGTTCTGCAACCTCGCGTCGTCCGGCCTTTCGTCGTTCCGCCGCCGCCCATTTTTGGCTTCGTTCCAGTGGCAGGGGCCACCGAGCCGGAGTCGACGCCGCCGACTGCGCCCGAACCGCCCTCCTTGATCTCGGCGCTCAACCCACAGCCGGTTTCAGAAGCCGTTGCCTCTGCAGGCTCTGACGTGACGCCGGTTGCCGCGGTGGTTCCCGTGCCCGTGGAATCAGTGGTGCAGGTCGCTCCGGAACCGGTTCTCCCGCCGCCCAACGATTTTGAGCCGTCCGTAGATCTCATCGCTTCAGCACCCGAGGATGCGGCGTCGGCGACCCTCGGCCCGCAATCCGCTGCGGTGGGTCCCTTTGCGGATGTGGCGGATACGCTGGCCCACGAAACGACTTACGCCGAGGCCCACGCCGCGGTGGTTCACATCGATGAGCCCTACACCAGGCCGCCGGTGGAGACCCGCAAACTGGAGGCGGTGGAAAGCGCGCCGGCGCCTGCTGCAGTTCCAGCGGTCGAAGCCGCACAGCCGGGCGTTGTCGAGCAGCCTACCGAACCTACGCCGGTCGAAAAACCTGCGTCTCCGGAAGGGCACCACGTCGAACCGCTTGTCGAGGGACTTGCCGCCGCCGGTGTGGCGGTTGCCGAGGTCACCTCGATCGTTTCCGAGCCGTCGGCGTCGCACGCGGTGCCTTCGGAGACCGCTCCAGAACCGTCACCGCACCCACTTTTCCCGGTGCCCAAGCACTCCGTCGAGCACGCGACCGTCGACGTTCTCCCGCCACCCGCTCTGCCGCTCCGGCGCTTCGACCAGGATGCTGTGCAGGCGCTTTTCATGACCGAAGAGGCGCTCGATTTGCCCAAGATTAGCCGTTTGGCGGCCGCCCTTCCGGGTGTGTATGCCTGTGTCATTGCGACCCGCGACCAAGCCTGCACCGGTGGAACACTGCCTGAGGGTTTTGACTTGGCGGCTCTGCTGGGGCTTGCCCCGCGGGTGGGGGAAGCGGCCGGTCGCATGCCGATCGGCGCGCTGAAGCACTTCACCCTTTACGGCGAAGCCTACTCGGTGAGCTTCTTCGAGCGCCACGGCCTGAGTCTCTGCGCTGTCCACCGTCCGCGCTCTTTCGTCCCAGGGGTTCGGGAAAAGCTGGTCGCTTTGGCGGACGAGCTTTCGCGGTAAGAAGACGGGTTGCCGGTTCGGCGGGTTTACCGGATTGCGATTCAGCGGATGGCGTGGAGGATCTTGTCTGCGTCGTACACGCAGCCTCCCCAAGTGCCACCGCTGGCCTGCTGGAGTGCCGCCCAAAGGCGGGTGTCGTCAGGTAGGTCAGGGTGGGGGGCCAGCTTAGAATTGGGGTTTCGATCACCCAGAATGGAGGCGCCTTCCTCGGGCGAGAAATTGGGGCCACCTTCTCCGCAAAAATCAACTGACCCTGTCATTGATAATCTATTGATAATCAACGATATGATATCGTTATCACGGATTTTACATAATGGTCCGCCGGCCAGTGCCTCCGGGCCAATATGACCGATACAGGCTCCCGTAGAAACCCCCGAGAACCGGGCATCCGTCAGGAGCGCGACGTGCTTGCCGAAGGGCAGTGCTTTGAGCGCGCTGGTGATCTGATAGGTCTCCTCCATTCCAGTCCCCATCGGTCCAATCCCCGCCAAAACCATCACGTCGCCGGCCTTGATCCGGCCCTCGCGCAGGGCGGCGATCGCAGCGGATTCCGACGTAAAAACCCGGGCTGGACCGGTATGCCGGTAAACCCCGTCCGGGCCGACCACACTGGGGTCGATCGAGGTGGCTTTGATGACCGACCCTTCGGGCGCAAGGTTGCCTGTCGGGAACACCAACGTCCCAGTGAGGCCCCGGGCCTTCGCCTGGCCGGGCGACATAATCACATCGTCTGGCGCGACCCCATCCCGCTCCGTGAGCAGTGCGCGGAACCGCTCACGCCGTTCGCTTTTCGCCCAAGCGTCGAGGTTTTCCCCGAGGGTCAGGCCGGTTGCGGTCAGGACGGTGGTGTCGAGCAGTCCGAGATCGCGGAGGTGGAGCATGACCTCGGGCACCCCTCCGGCAAGATAGGCCCGCACCGTCGGATGGTATTGCGGGCCGTTGGGCAGTACGTCCACGAGGCGCGGGGTGACCTGATTTACGGCGATCCAATCCTGCACCGTGGGTCGGGGAACGCCGGCGGCGTGGGCGATGGCCGGGATATGAAGCAGGAGGTTCGTCGAACCGCCGAAGGCCGCGTGGACCGTCATCGCGTTGCGGATCGCCGCCGGGGTCAAAATATCCCGCATTCGCAGGCCGCGTTCCGCGAGATGGGCGACCGCCCGGGCACTGCGCGTGGCGATTTCCTTCCACACCGCCGAGCCCGATGGCGCGAGCGCGCTGTGCGTCAACGCCATCCCCAGCGCCTCCGCCACCACTTGCGAAGTCGCCGCCGTCCCGAGAAACTGGCACCCGCCCCCCGGTGAAGCGCACGCGCGGCAACCCAGTTCCGACGCCTCCTTTAAGGACAGCAGGCCGCGCGAAAATCGAGTCCCGATGGTCTGCACCGCGCCCGCGTCTTCGCCGTCCGTCGCCGGCAGCGTCACTCCGCCGGGCACGATCACCGCGGGCAAATCGCGCACGCCGGCCAGCGCCATCATCATCGCCGGGAGCCCCTTGTCGCACGTGGCTACTCCCACGACCCCGGCACGGCGGGGCAGGGAACGGATAAGACGCCGCAGGACGATCGCCGCGTCGTTGCGGTAAGGCAGCGAGTCAAACATCCCCGACGTTCCCTGCGAACGTCCATCGCAGGGATCACTCACCGCTCCCGCAAATGGCGTCGCCCCGAGCGCCCGAAATTCCCGCGCCGCCGCTTCCACCTGGAGCGCAATCTCCCAATGTCCCGTGTGATAGCCGAGCGCCACGGGCTTGCCGTCGGCGTCACGCAATCCTCCCGAAGTGCTCAGGATGAGAAACTGCCGGTCATTGGCCCGGGCCGGCTCCCAGCCCATCCCCACATTTTGCGTCAACCCGAAGAGATCGCCGCTCGGCGCCGTCCGCAACAGTTTTTCCGTGAGCGGGAGCGTCCCCGCCGGCCCCGGCGCGCGGGTGCGAAGTTCGTAAATGGAAGGGTCGTCGGGGAAGAGATCGTTGCCGGGCATGGAGATGTATGTAGCGGAAGGGACGCGGCTCGGCTACTGGGCTTTGGGCGTTTTGTGGCGCCTTGCGCGCCATAGTGCCGTAGCTCGGAAAGTGTCGCCTGATCGTTCCGGTCATCCTATTTTGCGATCAGCTTCAAAATCGGAGTCATGGAAATCGATCCCGCGCAAAACTATCAAACGATCAACCGCCGTCTCTGGGACGCGCGAGCGGAGGCACACGTCCGTTCGAAGCTCTATGACGTGCCGGCGTTTATCCGGAAACCGTTTTCCTTGAAGGAAATTGAGATCGGATTTCTGGGCGATATCCGGGACAAGACAGTGCTGCACCTGCAATGCCACTTTGGCCAGGATACGATTTCGCTCGGCCAGCTCGGAGCGCAGGCCACCGGCCTCGATTTTTCCGGGACTGCCATCGAAGAAGCACGCAAACTTGCGCAGGCGACCGCCTCGGATGCGTCGTTTGTCTGCGCCGATGTCTATGATACGTCAAAGGTGCTGGGCCGAACTTTCGATGTCGTTTTTTCCAGCTACGGGACCATCGGGTGGCTGCCCGATTTACGAGCGTGGGGCAGGGTGGTCGCCGATTGCTTGAAGCCGGGCGGACGCTTTGTCTTCGCCGAGTTTCATCCCATCTTGTGGATCTTCAACGACGATTTCACCAAGCTCGAATACAGTTACTTCAATCGCGGGCTGATCGTGGAAGAGAAAGCCGGAACCTATGCCGATAGCAGCGCGGTGATCGACTTGCCTGGTGTCAGTTGGAATCATCCGTTGCAAGACGTGCTCGGCTCATTGCTGGAGGCCGGACTGACGCTGAACCGGTTCGCCGAGTACGACTACTCGCCCTACGACTGTTTTCCAAACACTGTGGAAACCTCTCCCGGCCACTTCATGATCAAAGGCATGGATGGAAAGATCCCCATGGTTTACGCCTTGGAGGCGACCAAAGGTTGAGCGGAAGGCACCGGCGTGTTGAACCGGAGGATCTTCCTCCGGAAATGTTCCTTGTTGGGGCCTGTTTGAAAATGCTAAGCGAAGCAGAGCGTGTCGCGCTGAATACATTCATGGTTTTCTTGCACAGAATTGATCTTCGGGGCTGCGGTGTTTGGTTCCGCCAGCCGGGAGCGTCCTGATGAAAGTCGTCCGCATCATTCCCGCATCCTTTTTCGGAATCATCCTCGGCCTCGTGGGTTTGGGGAATGATTGGCGGGCCGCCGCGCGGCTCTGGGGAATGCCGCCCCAAGTGGGCGAGGGGATCATGACGATCAGCACCGCCTGCTGGCTCCTGCTGGTTTTCCTTTTCGTCTCCAAATGGGTGGCCGCTCCCCTCGAGGCGCGGGCCGAGCTCAAGCACCCGATCCTGTGCTGCTTCGTCGGGTTGGTGCCGCTCGCCACTGCCCTCATCGGCCTTGCGGTCATGCCCTACTGCCGCGAGTGCGCGCAGGTTTTCTTTTGGTTCGGCGCGCTCGGCCAGCTCGGGTTCAGCCTCTATCGCACCGGCCAGCTCTGGCAGGGAGGACGCGACCCCAACACCACCACGCCGGTGCTCTATCTGCCTTCGGTCGCCGGCAGCTTTGTCAGCTCCATTGTTGCCAGCGCCTTGGGGTTTGCGGATGTCGCGCCGCTTTTTTTCGGGGCTGGGCTCTTCTCCTGGCTGGCCGTCGAATCGATCGTGCTGCATCGGCTCTACATCCACGAAACCCTGCCCAAGCCGTTGCGGCCGACGCTGGGTATTCAACTCGCGCCGTCTGTCGTGGGCTGCGTCGCTTACCTTGGAATCACGAGTGGCAAGCCGGATTTGTTCGCGCAAATGCTGCTCGGCTACGGTTTACTTCAGGCCCTGCTTCTCATTCGCCTTCAAGGGTGGTTGCGCGAGCAACCTTTCAGCGCCTCCTATTGGGCCTTTACCTTCGGTGTCACGGCCTTGGCTCTTTCGAGCATGCGCTTTGTGGAGCGGGGGATGACCGGCCTTTTCATCCCTCTCGCCGTGATCACTTTCGTCCTGGCCAATGTCGTCGTCGGATTCATCGCCTTGCAATCCATCCGCCTCCTGCTGCGTGGTCAATTTGCTCCGCCGCCCCTCTTGCCGGCAACTCCGCCACCCGCATAACAAAGTCCGTCCTCATCATGATCAGCATTCCCGGCACCGTTTCCCAGCCCAGTCCGTATTCTGTCGACATCACCGTTTCCAAACTCAAGGCGCTCATCGCCAGTAAAGGGCTAACGCTCTTCGCGCACATCGATCACGCGGCGGGCGCGCGGGAAGTGGGGTTGCAAATGCTTCCAGCCCAAGTCCTGGCCTTCGGTCATCCCAAGGCCGGCACGCCTCTCATGGTGGCGAGCCCGCTCCTCGCCCTGGATCTTCCCCTCAAGGTCCTCGTCTGGGAAGACGCGGACAAAAAGGTGTGGGTGAGCTACCACACGCCCGAGTTTCTCGTGCAGGGTCACGTCATCCCGCCGGAGTTGTTGAAGAACATTGCCGGAGTCGAACCGCTCGTGAAAGCCGCCCTGGCCTGACCGGAACGCCAAATTCGCTCGACTCCTCCGACTCCGAGCGGCTTGAAAGGTCACGAACGTTCGTCTCTTGGAGCCGGGCGTCCATCTCCCCTCATGAATTCTCCCCACATCACCCGCCGTTCGTTTCTGAAAACCTCCGCCGTCTTCGCCGGAGGCTTGCCGGTCCTCTCCTCCTGGCCTCAAGCGCACGCTGCCGCAGCCAAAGGTCCGCTCTTCGCTTATGTCGGCACTTATAGCTCTTTGTTGCCGATCATTCGTCCGGGTCAGGTCGATCAACCGGCCGGCAATGGACTCGGTATCCACATCTTCCAAGTTGATCGCCAGACCGGCGCGCTGACGCCCGCCGGCGTTTACGAGCAAAAGACCAGCCCGAGCGGCCTCGCGCTCAACGCTGCCGGCACCCACTTGTATTCGGCCAATGAAACCGAACTGCTGAAGGAAAACGACGCCGGGACGATCAGCGCTTTCGGGATCAATCGCACGACCGGCCAGTTGACCCTCCTCAACACCGTCAGCTCCGGCGGCGCCGGCCCGACCCATCTCAGCATCCACCCCTCGGGCCGCTTCCTTTTCGCGGCCAATTATTTTGGCGGATCCGTCGTTGTCATCCCCATCCTGCCCGATGGCAAAATCGGCCCTGCGACCGACTTCAAGCAGGACGCCGGGACCGTCGGCCCCAAGCAGGCCACCAACGCGCCAAAGGGCAGCTTCGCGATCAGCGGCCACGATCTCCCGCACGCCCACATGATCGAGGCCGATCCCTCTGGCCGCTTCGTCATTTCCAGCGACCTCGGTCTCGACCAAATCCTCGTTTGGAAATTCGACGAGCACACCGGCAAACTCACTCCGAACGATCCGCCCGCCGTCGCATTCCCGCCCGGCGACGGTCCGCGCCATTTCGCCTTTCACCCCGATGGCCACTGGTTCTATTCGCTTCAGGAGGAAGGTTCGAACATCGTCCTCTTCGACTACGACTCCACCAAGGGAAGCCTCACCGCGCGCCAGACCCTCTCCAGCCTGCCGCCGGGCGTCGCGGGCAGTAATTTCTGCTCCGAGATCGCTATCTCCGCCGATGGCCGTTTCGTTTACGCCGCGAACCGCCTGCACGATGGCATCGCCTGCTTTGCCATCGGCAAAAACGGCACCCTCACTTTCGTCGCCGAGGAATGGACCCGTGGCGACTACCCGCGCAGCTTCAACTTCGACCCGACCGGAAACTTCCTCTACGTCTGCAACCAGCGCGCCGATCTCATTGCCACCTTCCGTGTGAACCGCAAGACCGGCACGCTCTCCTTCACCGGCCAGTTCACGCCTGTCGGCAACCCCTCGACCATCCTCTTCCTCGATCTCGCGAAGAGTGCGTAACTGCGGATCACGCAACCATCCCTACCTCGGCCAATAAATGCCCAGCGAGACTCCACACCTGAAATCGGCGGAGCTGGTGAATGCGTCCGCGTGGTTCGCGGAACATCCGCGCATTGGCATCGCGCTGGCCGCTTTTTGCCTCTGGGTGAGCGTCTCGCTCATGATCCGGATTTGGGTGCTCTACCACCGCGCTTCATTTGTCAAAAAGCTGATCTGGTCAATCGTGCTTCTCGTGCCGCTCTTCGGCTGGCTGTTCTATGCTGGCTGCTTCCAAATTCCAGGCAACAACAGCACACTCCTCCGACCTACCGATGGAGTGGATACCGGCGGACCAAGTGGTGGAAGTTGGTTTTAATTTACACTCATTTTGATTTTTCTCGTTTCGACTTGGCGCCCTTTGCGCCCTCCGCGTGAGTCTCTTCTCCTTTTGGAAAA
>Ga0206924_1057_pt1 | contig 27432 bp, 36 predicted proteins | sample Alteio_BWOrgHeat_61_FD_152947 | JGI IMG/M metagenome (GOLD analysis project Ga0206924, IMG submission 152947) | Enriched cells from forest soil in Barre Woods Harvard Forest LTER site, Petersham, Massachusetts, United States -... | ecosystem: Environmental > Terrestrial > Soil > Temperate forest >...
ATGTTCTTGGGCAACAGATGGGCGCACTGAAAAAAGCCGAAGGTGAAGTACTTTCCAATGAAGAACGCGCCAAACTGACCATGCAGTTGTCAGAACTGGATCTGCAATTGCAGCCTCTGATCGAAGAGGCCACGCTCCTAAAAAAGGAAGCCCAAAACGCAAAGATGAAGGCCTTGGAACAAAATACTGATTCCCTGCGCCAGAGTCTACAGGCCGTTAGCGAAAAGCTAAGTGCTTTTCGGCAGCCCTCTGCCGCACATCTCTATCAGTGAGCGATAGTTTTTTGCAAAATCTGAATCCATGAATTAAGATTCCGCCATGGCTCAACACATTTTTCTCAAAGTTCACCGGCTATTTTTGATCTGTGCAATTTCGTTTTCCACCGTCGGCTGCGATCAGGTCACCAAAGTGTTGGCCCGGGATACGCTGGCCATGAATACTCTCAGTTATCTGGGTGACTCCATTCGCCTACAACACGCGGAAAACTCAGGTGCGTTCATGAGCATCGGTGCTGACTTGCCGGAAGGCCTGCGTTTCGCCATCTTCACTTTCTCTGTGGCCCTGCTGCTTCTTGTTGCCGCCTGGTATTTGTTCAAAGATGAATCTAAGAGCACCTGGAAAACTGTCGCAATCACTTTGATTTTGGCCGGCGGTACAGGAAATCTGATCGATCGCGCGTTTCGAGGCTCTGTCACTGACTTCCTGAATGTCGGGGTCGGCTGGCTGCGCACTGGAATTTTCAATGTCGCCGATATGGCCGTTGTGGCGGGTGTTCTAATTATGCTTTTCGTGTCGTTTAAGTCAGCTGCACAGGTGGCCGGATCCCAGGACTGAATCCGGAACCCAATTATGCCGCTTTCACCACTGACACAATTACGCCGATCAAACTGCCAATCACAAGAACAGCATTGATCATAAAGGTGAAAGCAAATCCGCGCTTCATTGGATTCTTAAGATACATGTGAGAATACGTTTGCCGTGCGATTAAAAAAGCAACGCCCGGAAGAATGGCCCATCTAGCGCTGACGTAATAGGAAAATAAGAGCTGTGCTGGGACAAAAACCACTAGCTGCTCCATGGTGTTTTGATGCACGCGAAATATGCGCTCCCAGGTGTCGTTGACAGTGCATTTGGGAGGCGGAACTGCGTATTTTCCGCGGGCTATGCCTGTGCGCAATCCAAAGGCCTGGTATTGGATCAAAGCCACCAAAATAATAATGAATGAAAATTCCATAAGAACCCCCGTGGTGAATCGTTTCATTCACGATAGAGTATTTGCCCGAAACTTCAAAGGATATTTACGGATTAGCGACGGAATATTTGCGGTTTTCCGGCAGGGATTTTTGAAGGAGGTGGATGTTTTTTCCATCGATAAAGGCTCAAATTCACTCGGCCATCATCGCTGAAGCGCACACCTTCTTTTTCTAGGCGTTTTCTTTGCAGACGAAAATTAGAAGATTTGGGATCAAAAGAAATTTTTCCTTGAGAGTTGATCACTCGGTGCCAAGGCAGTTTATACGTCGTCGAACATGAATGTAGAATCCACGCAACACCTCGAGAGCCCTGAGGCTTTCCGGCCAACTCTGCAATCTGCTTGTAGGTGGCAATTTTGCCAGCGGGGATCTGGCGAATTTGCTTCATCACCTTTTTCGTGAAATCAGAGATGGGAATCATAGATCCTTTAAACGTTTCAGTTGCGCCAGTTGGTAAGCACCAAAAACTCCGGTGAATAGACAGCGTATCAAGGGGTCCTCACTGATATCAACGGAATGAATTTCTTTTTCGATATCAGGCGTAAAAACTGCATCGTTGACTCTCAAATACATGGAGGTCAGGGACTCTCCCGCATTCAGGGCTGAATAAAATTTCGAAAGCGGCACCTCAGTGGTCCAAGACAACACGCCATCATTTTCGCCAACCGGAACCATGGACTGGCCTTCGATATGGTAGTGAAAATGTCGGGCCTCACCAGTGTGGTCGAAAATGGATAATCTCCAAAAAATCTTTTTTTTGAAGTAAGGATCGTCAGAAATTTCCAGGGACTTGAATTTTTGAATAAGACCGGAACGGCAGTGGGCGAAGACTTCTTCGCTCTGCACTTTGCTGAGTGCGCCCAGATTTCTAGATACTTCCGCGGTCGAGGCGTACATGGCTCCACTCTGGTAATCATAGTCCACATCCTGATTGCCCAGCGGTCGCACCCACGACAGAGAGTCGGACTCTGCCATCGAAGACTTATCCAGTTCCACCGTCACGCCAGGATTCATGCGCACAACTTGGGAGCGGGGAAGTATCTTGGCGATCTCGCCTTCGAACTGCCGGTAGGAAATTGGGAACAGCGCCTGATTATACCAAGACCAGCTTTCATGAATAAATTGGCAAGAGCTAGGAACCAGGTACCTGGGATTTAGCACTTGCAACTGCTGGGTCCACTCTGTTGGCAGCAGACCATCACTCGCGGTGGCTCTTGACGGAGCGATGACCTCGATCTCTCGCAGAGTTTGAAATGGCCACAGCACCATATCCCAAGGTGAAAACTGGGAGAGCTCCTGCAGCGTTTCCGGATCCATCCATGAATCAACGACATTGAGTAGGTTAAGGCCCGCCACCTTGATCTGAAACATCGAATCAACATCCACATCCAGCGCCCGCCGCGGAATGATTTCAAACGATTGCACATGGACAGACTGGTCGATCTTCAGCGAGTGCACGTTGACGAAGCCAAGTTCCTTAAGCCAAGAAAAAAGCTCTGGGAACTGGCAATAGGCGTAGATCGGAATATTTCGATCAAGAAAATTTAAACTATCAAAAGAACAGTGATCATCGTGGAAATGCGAAATAAATATCGCCGACCAGCGCAGGCTTCTAACTTCATCGTGGTCAAAAGCCACATTCGGAAATGCGTAACAATTTTGACTGAAAGGATTTTCGAAGATGGGATCAAAGGCGATCTGGACACCCGCGCAGTCAAAAACATAGCCCGCATGAAGGATTCGCGAAATTTTAACAGATTTGGCATTCACAGAGACCTACAGATAGGAAGCGGGGCCTTCAGACTTCCGGGTGATGCTGAAAGTTCCATCGGCCTCGAGCACGGCGGTTTCGACATCGCTCAGATCGTGCACCCCTTGCTTGCGCAACAACGTTTTCAGATCGCTTTCCCGAAGCCGCTCGCGCGCCAAATGTTTGGCGATGATTTTACCCTTGTGAACTAAAAGTGTGGGAACTCCCTCGAAGAGGGATGAAAATATCCGACTGCGATAAGTCAAAAATGAAATCGCCGCACTCATAGCAATCAGAACTACGGCTAGCAGCAATCCGCCTGTCAGGGAATTATCCCCGCCATTCATGGAGTTCTGGACGGCGTTGCTGATCAATAAAATGGCGACAAATTCTGTGACACCCATTTGTCCCATTTGCCGCTTTCCAGATATTCTAAGCAAGATCAGTACGGAAAGGTAAACCACCACCGCACGAATGATCAGGCTCAGAGCTGGAACATCAAAGTAAAAAAGTTTTTCAAACATCAGAGCCCTTCAACCACATGGGTTTGGTTTTCAAGATCTTCTTGAAGATTGGACACTTTTTCGAGTGGGCATTGGGCAAATAGCCCGTGCTCATTAAAAACTCATTCACGATTTCACCGCCGGTGAACTTGAACTTAGTTTTAAAAATTTCCACCCATTCCCCTTTGCTCTTGGGATGATGGGATTCCAGCCATTTTTCGAAAGATCCGAATTCCTTTTGCAATTGCAAAATGGCCTTAGCATTTTCGATAGCGGCGTTGACCTTCAAGCGATTGCGAATAATTCCAGCATCTTTCAACAATCTTTTTCGATCAGCCGCGGTGTAAGTCGCCACCTTTTTGATATTGAACTGACTGTAGGCCTTGCGAAAGGCCTTTTGTTTCTTAAGAATGGTCTCCCAGCTGAGGCCGGCCTGATTGATCTCTAAAACCAGTCGACCGAAAAGCTCGTTGTCATCATGAATGGGAAATCCATAGTGCAAATCATGATAGATTTTATGTAAAGCTTTTCGATCCCCGGTGAGGGTTTCGACCACGTCACAATACGACATCGCTATTTGACCTCAACCAAAGCTTTGAGCTTGGCCAGGCCCTTTTCAAATTCACCGCCCACCATTTTGTCCATGTTCATGAAGAAACAAAATATCCGGCCGACAAAATTATTTTTTCCGGTCACTGACCAGCGCACCAATGTTCCACCGTCTTGAGGTGTTAAGGAAATTTCGGCCAATTGGGACATCTGCATGGGCCGGGTGTAAGTCAATTGTGTTTTAACCACCCGCTGTGGAGTACTCTCGACAATCACTGCCTGACCCGCGCCCATTTTTCCTGGGCTATCCCATTTGGACATGGACCCAACGCCCTCCTCAGGACCAGAGTAATTCATCTTTGCTCCTGGGTCCGAGTCCCTCCACGGCATCCATTCGTCCGTTTTTTTAGAATTATTGATGTAAGGAAATATAGTTTCTGGCTTAGCTTTGACCAAAAGCTCTCTAGAGATTTTCATCGCCGAAGACTGCCGAGCAATAAATATTAGAAAAATTCCGACAAGGACACCGATCGCAATTAAAACACTAGTCAACATGATATGAACCTTTCGTTGACTAGATAATATCTGAAGTTTTTTCAAATGCATCACGAAATTCTGATAGCTAACTTGCGCTATCGAATCAGCTGATCCTTACCTCTTCCCATATCCCGGAAGTAGCCAATCATGCTCAGAAAGAGCACTGCCCCAACCACGGAGGTTAGGGCGGAGCTTAAAAAGCCATAAGTAGGAATTCCCAAAATGTCGAAAATAAACCCGCCCAAAAGAGAACCGAGGACTCCAACGAACAAATCACTGACGCCACCGAAACCATGACCATTGACGATGTTTCCCGCCAGCCCTCCGACGATGATTCCAATAATTACGAACGCGACAAGTCCCACTGGTCCCCCTTTGTGAATTCCTAATTTTTCAATGCTGTTTTGACTCGGTCTACGGACCGGTCCTTCTTAGCATCAAAACGATTGAAAATTTCTGATAATTTTTCGTCATAGCCATCCACAGTTTTGCCATATTTCTGCTGGAGTAATCCGCCAATAGCTTTGGCGTCACCTTTGGTCTGATCCAATTCATTGTCCGTGAGTTTTCCCCACGCTTTTTGGATGTCTCCTTTAATTTCAAGCCACTTTCCTTCGATTTGGTTGCTAGTGCTGCTCTTCATAATTATTCCTTTCTCTATTTCTTTTTGCTCTGAGATTTTGCGTCGCTTCTATTACCTTGTGACAATTTCTTGCCCGAGCGCTGAGTTTTATCTGACTTGGCCATAACTTCAGATTTGCTGCCGCGCTCAGAATCTGAATTCTTCGTAGCATCGATGATCATTGTGATCTCCTTTGAGAGTTGTTTTGTTATTCTATCCACAGACTAGCAAGAGTGCGGCCAGCAGCCAGGTCGGAAACAAAGAGGCCCCCTGCGCGACAAAGCGGATTTTGTTCCCGTAAGAGTCGTTTTTCCCCGTATGATAAAAGTTCGACGATATTCGGCAATCTCTCAAATTGAGATAAAAACTATTAAGTTTTATCAACCTTCGACCGGCCTCAAATATTATGTGAGATAATTTCAGCATGCGGTTCTATCGATACTGGAAGGATCTGTCAGTCTCTACCAAACTCTATACTGTGGTGGGAACCATGGCGGTTCTGATTATGGTAGAGCTCTTCACCCTGATGTTTGCCATGGACATTCTTTCCGCCGTTCGCGCCTTTGTCGGCGGGGAAGGCCTATGGTCCAAAGCACAGAAAAACGCGGTTCTAGAAATTCAAATTTATCTGAATTCCAGGGATGAAAAGGACTACCATCATTTTCTCAAAGACATGAGCGTACCAATGGGGGATCACCAGGCCAGGGTAGAGCTGATGAAGCCTGTGGTGTCAGAGCCCGCAGTCACCGAGGGCTTCTTAAAAGGGAAAAATAACATCGACGATATTCCTCCTATGATTCGACTGATGCGACGATTTTACCGCGTGAGTTATCTCGCCAAAGCCATCACAGTTTGGGGGAAAGCCGACACTGTGGCCGACGAAATGCTGGCCGTCGGAAGAGAGGTCCATGCAGAAGTACAAAATACTCCGCGAAGAAGGTCGCTTCCTCACCAGGCCCAACTGCTGAAGAAAATCTCGAAGATCAACGACGAGGCCACCATTCTTGAAGACGAATTTTCCAGCACCTTGGGTGAAGCCTCCCGCTGGATCGAACACCGCTTGCTGCTGGCACTGCTGATTGCCGTTCTTATGGTCGAGAGCACCGGGCTTTTGCTGACATTCCGCTTCAGTCGCGTACTGACCCGGGAGCTGCGAGAAATCAATGCTGCCGCCAACCAGGTCGGCAGCGGAGATTTTACTAAAGTCATCGCTGTGAACTCTCAAGATGAATTGGGTCAGCTGGCCGGTGCGATCAACAAAATGTCCGCTAGTCTAAACCTCATGAAGGACGAGCGTCTTCACGCCGAAGAGGCCAGTCAGGTGAAAAGTTTATTTCTGGCCAACATGAGCCACGAGATTCGAACCCCGATGGGCGCCATTCTTGGGTTTATCGAACTTCTTAAAAGCCCAGATCTGACTGAGTCCGAAAAGATGGAGTACCTCGAAATCATCGGCAGAACCGGTGATACCGTGGTATCGATCATCAACGATATTCTTGATATCTCAAAGGTGGAGGCCGGAAAAATCGAGATTCGCCCAGAGAACTTTTCGCTTTCCAAGCTAATGGGCGATTTGAAAAATCTCATGAGCCTAAGGTGTGAGGACAAAGGCATTCGTCTTCGCATGAAACCCGCCAAAAATATTCCAGAGTTTATAACCACCGATCCAGCAAGGTTGCGCCAAATTCTTCTGAACATCATCGGCAACGCTATTAAGTTCACTGACAAAGGAGAAATCAATGTCAGCTATGAACTGCAGGGCTCACGGCTTGAATTTGTAGTTCGGGATACGGGAAAAGGAATTGCCCCTGAAAACAGAAGTCGACTTTTCAAGATATTTTCACAAGTGGATAATTCGATCCGTAAAACCCACGGGGGCACCGGACTGGGGTTGGCGCTTTCACGGAACCTGGCGCAGCTCATGGGAGGCGATGTGACTCTCCATGATAGTGGGCTGGGCATTGGCAGCGAATTTAAAATCGCTATTGCCGTAGAAGTCCCGACGGTTTCTTCCAGGCCGGTACGAAGCACTTTAGACGCTGCTCTGCCACAGGGGCTCCCATTGGCGGGTTTAAAAATTTTGGTGGTCGATGATGCCGCCGACAATCAATACTTGTTTGGTTTAATTCTAAGGAAAAATGGCGCCCTTGTAAGCCAGGCGGTGAACGGCCTTGAAGGAGTTCGTAAAGCTCTGGCGGAGGACTTTGACCTAATTTTAATGGATATGCAGATGCCTGTGTTGGATGGGTATTCTGCGACCGCTCAGTTGCGTGCCAAGAATTATCAAAAACCCATTTTTGCGCTCACGGCTCTGACATCGCGAGAAGATCTGAATGCCTGTATCAAAGCGGGATGCACACAAGTTTTACAGAAGCCGCTGAAGCCGTCTCTTTTGATTCAGCATTTGTCCCCTTTCAATTCGAGGCAGAAAGCTTCCTAGAGGTCACTGCCTGTTTATTATGTTATACTGTAAGTAGCATAAGGTCCACGAAAGGAGCCTTTATGATCCTAGATAAAAAAAGGATCGCCCATCTACGAGAACTAGAGCTCGAAACGGGCGAAGAAATCATATCCGCTCTGACCCAGCTTTTTAAAAGAGACTCGCCAGCCTTTGTTGAAAACCTACGACAGCACCTCGTTGCCGGCGAATATCTTCAAGCCGGGAAAGTCGCGCATAAGATTAAGACCACTTGCGCGAACCTGGGAATCACCGCGGGCTATGAAATTTGCCTAGAGCTAGAAACTCAATGCAAGAAAATGAACCGACAATTCCGCTATACCAGCCATATTAAAAAACTGGAAAACATCATCCTAACCAGTATGAAAGAATTGGCCAGAGAACTAAAATCGGCATCTTGATAAGGAATCTATGTATAAGTGGATTTATTTTTGGAAAATCAAACGCACACCCCAAGAGTATCGGCCCACGATTCTGGTGACCGGTTGCTCTTCCGGGATCGGCTTGGCCTTGGCCAAGTTGCTTTACAAGTGTAGAGACTATCGCGTGATCGTCACCGCCAGAGAGAAAAGCATCGGAGTTCTTCGCCAGCAATTCGCTGAGGACGAGCGATTCATCATTCGCGCACTGGACGTCGCCGATGAAGAAGACAGAAAACACCTGCTTCAAGAGCTCACGTCCACGTGGGGTGGGGTGGATATCTTGGTGAACAATGCCGGAATCTGTTACCGATCGGTCTTAGAGGAAATGTCTTACGAAGACGAAAAGATTCAACTGCAAACCAATTATCACGGCCCGATGAGCTTGATTAAACACTGTCTGCCACACATGCGACACCGGGGCCGAGGAAAAATCATCAATGTCTCTTCAGTGAGTGGGATCTTAGCGATGCCGACCATGGCTTCTTACAGTGCCTCGAAATCCGCCCTAGAAGCAGCCAGCGAAGCACTTTGGTATGAGGTCAAACCCTTTGGAATCAACATCAGCGTGATTCAGCCGGGCTTCGTGCGTTCCCGATCTTTTGAAAACACCAAACTGTCTGTGCGTTCCGAACTATCCATGAGATTTGACCGACCTTACTCTGATTTGTACACCAATATCATTCCGCTGATCAGCCGTCTGATGCGCTGGGGTTTGGCCACGCCAGAATCCATCGCGGGCCTCACCTTGAATGTCATTCGTACCCAGAATCCTCCGCTGTGGGTGCCCGGAGCTATTGATTCCGAATTTTTTTATCTGCTGAAAAGATTTCTGCCACGATGGATGACCCAACCTTTTCTGTATTCCATTTTGCCAAAGGCCACCTCTTGGGGAAAGAAGTTCAGCAAAAAAAGACACCGTGCCAGTCTGATCTCACGCTGGAGAGGGCTGTGACCCTTTAGTCAAAAGACCGGGTAGAAACATGGCTAACATCGCATAGGTTAGAAAAATATAAAAGCCAGGCTGTAGCGAAGTTCCGTTCGTAGTTAAGATAACGACCTCTTGATCGGCCGTGTTGAGGTGGCCAAACTGACTGGTGATGATTCCATTGAACCCGATATAGGCCATAAATATCACCACGACCAGCACGTCCGCCATAGACCACTTTCCAGATTTAAACACGAAGAAATGCACCCAACGACTGGTTCGTGCGGTTCTAAAATTGTAATAATAGAACAGCGATGAAAGCATTTTTGACAAGGGGAAAATGATACTAAAAGTGATCATCAGCAAGCCAACGACTTTCATCTGCAGGGCCTCATTGGTGATCATTATCCAGAACACATCCAAAACACTCTTGGTCTGAAAATACAAAACCTGATTCACAAAACTGACTGGATGACCCATCAACATTAATCGTAATTCCGAAATTTTTACCTCCATGTCGATCATGGGTGTGGTGACCCCTGCCAATAGCAACAGCACCAAGGTCATCAAAAGAACGACATATTGTGGACCAGACAATGCTTTCCTGCCCAATCCCGCCATGATGAACAGAATCATTGAAAGTGAGATCAGCAGGCCCGTTTCTAAAAACAGAACTCTCTGTCTTTCAGCAATCTCTTGGCTAAGCTTACTCCTGGCGCTTTCAATGTCCGGTGTCTTCGTCTCCTGTAGAATATGATCCAGCTTAGAAGTGTCTTGAACCTCGAACGTTTTATCAAGATAGTCGTCGATTCGTTTTTTTACGATGCTTTTCAGCTGACGCTCTGTTTGTGCCTTGGATAGCTCGGCGATAATGGCATCTGCATACTCTGGAATACCATCCTTGATGTCCTTAATGTCGACAAAGGCATCGATGAACGACTGTTTCACCCAACCTTTAGCTGAACCTTTATTTTTTTCTCTGATTTTCTTGTCGACCTGATCAATGAGTCCGCCCAGCTGAGCCTCTACATGCTTCTTCAGCTGTAGCTCATTGGCATGGATCAAGTTCAAATGATTAATTTCATCCGCGATAATCCCTGATAGCTGTTCTTTCCATTTGTTAAGACTGAAAAGTCCATATTTGATATGATTCACCTCTGCCGAATCTTGCTTGTTCTGCTGGTTCTCGACAGAGTTCGAGATAATCTGATGGCAAAGCCCCGCCAACACCATGAAAATCATAACGGATAATATGAACTTGAGCCTTGCTGACTTAGCTTCCATCGCCGTCGCCCATTTTTTCTAGAACCATGGCGATCGTGTCTGTGTCCACGCGAGCCCGCTTCATTAGCATCCGGGCTTTGTGAAAGTCATCGGAGTCAATAGCCGCAAAAAATTCATCCACTTTATTTATTTCAGCTAATTTTTCTAAGACTAGCGAGCCTTCGAAATCATTTTCATTCATTTAAGCCATATCTCCAGTTTCTGCAGGGATTCCTAGTGGCCATAGACTAGCAAAATTCGTACTTGGAAAGGTTGTTGCATTTCCCTTGAATTGGATGTGCTATTGCTCTGTTTGGTGTGGAAATACGACCCATATCTCAGTTTATGAGGCAATTGTGGACCTGGCAAAGGAGAAGTGATGAAAATTCAAAAAGAGGGATCGGCAGCTTGGCAAGGCTCACTGAAAGAAGGGGGCGGAACTGTTTCTACACAAAGTGGGGCTCTCAATGCCATCCCATATGGATTCAACACTCGCTTCGGCAACACTGCGGGCACCAACCCAGAGGAACTTCTTGGAGCCACACACGCAAGCTGTTTCACTATGGCTTTGTCTCTAATTCTTGGTGAAGCCGGTTTCACAGCCGAGCGCTTAGAGACCACGGCTGACGTCACGCTCGAGAAAAAAGGCGACGGTTTTGAAATCACCGAGATACTGCTCACGTTGCGTGGGAATGTACCCGGCATCGATCCATCCAAATTTCAAGAATTGGCCAACAAAGCAAAGGTCGGATGTCCGATTTCAAAAGTACTAAAAGCTTCGATCACTCTCGACGCGCGACTGGGATTATGACGGCATTTTGCTCATGTCCATGAATAAAACATTCCAGCGATGGCCATCAAGGTCAGAGAATCCACAGCCATACATCCAGCCATCTTTGTATCCCGGCTTTCCGTAAAGTATTCCACCCGCCTCCACCGCCTTTTTCGCAATGGTGTCTACTTCCGCAGGAGATCCCGCTCCGATAGAGAACAGAACTTCATTGGATTGACCAGTCATGGTGATCGCCTGGCCGCCGATGAAACCCTGAAATAGGTTTTCCGCAAAAAGATTCAGAACCACCTTCTTATTGCCAATGAACATGCTGACCATGTGAGGCGCTGAATGCCGGTCGTTCATAGTAAAGCCCAGTTGAACAAAAAACTCTTTCGCCTTTTTTAAATCCTTTGATGACAAATTGATCCAAAATTCATTTTCCATTTTTTCTCCTACCTATAAAATTACTTTCTGCTGGCAAAGGCGGCAACGCACCCATTGGCTATTTTACTGGATCATTTAAGAATATTAACTAAAGAAAGTGAGTCTCTGGGCGTAAGTAGCCGTAATAACTATGACTGATCTGACGGGGCCGCCCATAGGATAACCCACTACAATGTGCCAAAGCGTGCTATAAACCCACCAGCTTATAAAGGAGCCCGTATTTCCAACCTCCCTAAGTCCTCAACAAATGAGCCTCGCAATACAATTACTGATTACTTGCGCAGCGAAACCGCCGGAGGCCAGCACACCGATAATGCAGAGATTTTTCGGCTGCTGGTGGATTCGGTCTTGGACTATGCCATCTACGCCATCGATATCGCCGGGCAAGTCATGACTTGGAATTCTGGCGCACGAAGATTGAAGGGCTATGAGGCCAGTGAAATTATTGGAAAACATTTTTCAGTATTTTACCCGCCAGAGAATATCGAAAGTCACCATCCTGATCACGAACTTCGCATCGCCACAGAGGCCGGACGTTATGAAGAGGAAGGCTGGCGGGTTAGGAAAGATGGCTCCCGCTTTTGGGCCAGCGTGGCCGTCACCAAGCTGAGCGATCGCTCCGGAATTCATCTCGGGTTCACCATGGTCATCCGGGATCTCACAGAGCGAAGAATTGCCGATGAAAGCTTAAGAAGCAGTGAAGAGCGTCAGCGTTTGATGATTCAAAGTGTGAAGGATTATGCGATCTTCATGCTAAATCCTGACGGTTACATCAGCACCTGGAGCGAAGGCGCACGGAAAACCAAGCTCTACAAAGCCGAAGAGATCATTGGCCAACATTTTCGCATTTTTTATCCCGCCGTAGACCGCATTAATAAAAAGCCCGAACGTGAGCTGGAAATCGCTGCCTCTGAGGGCCGCCTCGAAGACACTGGCTGGCGCGTGAAAAAAGATGGAACCTTCTTTTGGGCGAATGTAATTATCTCTGCGATCCGTGACTCGAAAGGTCAGCTGGTGGGCTTCACCAAAGTCACAAAGGACCTGACCCCACAGAGAGAAGCCGAAGAAAATTTAAAATCCAGTTATGCGTCTCTGGAAAAAACCGTGCAAGAACGGACGAAAGAGCTTCTCGAGGCTAAACAGGCGGCCGAAAATGCCAGCATCACCAAAAGTACTTTTCTTGCAAACATGAGCCACGAAATTAGGTCGCCCTTGGGGGCCATTATTGGTTTTGCAGATCTTATTGCGAAAAAAGACTCTCCGCGAGAGGAGATCGATCGCTACCTCGATATCATCCAAAGAAATTCTTCGCAGCTTTTAAGAATTATTGACGATATCTTGGATCTCTCAAAAGTTGAAGCCGGACGCCTGGACATTGAACATATTAGTTTCTCGCTGCCCGAGTTACTGAGCGACATGGGATCCCTGCTCGGCTTGAAAGCCCGCGAAAATAGCATCCGCTTCGAGCTTAGGGCAAAAACCCCTATCCCTGAAACTGTCATCTCTGATCCCACCCGTCTTCGCCAGATTTTATTCAATGTCGTCGGAAACGCGATCAAGTTCACCGAAAAGGGTGAGGTGAAGGCTTCGGTCTCTTTCATCGATAAGCAGTTGATATTTGACGTTCAGGACACTGGCAGAGGCATCTCGCCCGAACAGGCGGCCAAACTCTTTCAACCGTTCACCCAGGCCGACGCCGCCACCAACCGAAAGTTTGGCGGGACCGGATTGGGACTGGTTCTGACTCGCAACCTTTGTCAATCTATGGGCGGCGACTGCATCCTAGAATCCAGTGCTCCCGGACAGGGCAGCACCTTTGTGGCATCCGTGAGCGTCGATATCCCCTCTGCAACAGAGCTACCTGGGCCCAAGGCAGAGACTTATGTGTCCCACGAAAGTGAGTCACAAATGCTTCTCGGGATGAAGGTCCTCGTGATTGAAGATTCCGTAGATAACCAAAATCTAATTCAGATTCTTCTTTCTCGTGTGGGTGCCGAAGTGGACATCGCCTCCGATGGAATCGAAGGCCTCGAAAAGATTTTCTTAAAAGAATATGACGCCGTTTTAATGGATATTCAGATGCCGCGAATGGATGGACTAGAGGCTATTAAAATCATGCGTACAAAGAACTACACCAAGCCTGTGATTGCCTTGACCGCTCACGCGATGAAAGAACATAGGGCGCAAACTCTTGCGGCAGGATTTACGGCTTATTTGCCCAAGCCAGTTCAGCGGCAGTTGCTCATGGATACACTAGCTAAGATCTACCGTCGAAAGTAATCCAAGCCACCCCGAATGGCTGCAATCTGGGCATCAATACAAATCTGTGGCGTCACCTTTGGACTGTCTGGATACACTTCCGTCGTAGAGCTATATTCCGAGTCAAAGGCGCCAGCACACAGAAACAATTTCTTGAGGGGATAATTGATAACTCCTTCTTGCTCAATCGGATCGCCAATGATCTGGCCGTGTTCATCAGCAGGTGCGATATGAGTGACCTTACGGACGGCATCGACAATGGCTTTTTGAAAATCTTTTTGAGGATTTTCCTGATCGCCCACGACGTAAAAGCCATCCGGAATGGGCGAGAACTTCTGGACTATGCCGTCTCTGGCCTCCAGAGCGGGTCTAAATATGGTGTTGTCGGTGTCCGTGGTCTCATGCAGGTCGAAATGAACGAATGGCCGAATATCAACTGTGGCGGTCAAAAAAAACTCGCACTCTTCGGAGGGACTGCCTTTGTAAAACGAACGATTGGGATCAATGGCTTTTGCATTCCAGCGATTGATGGTCTCGTAAGCCCAAGGACTAATGCACGGTGCACAGAGAAAGTTGAACAAGGATTCATAGTTCGCGGCAGCTTTTTGAAGGAAGCCCAAGGCCCCATGAACGCCGCTGGTCTCATAGCCGTGAACTCCACCGGTGATCAGGATTGTTTTTTTTGTCGAAGTGAAGTTTTTCGACCGTATCAAAAACAGCGGATATCGTGCCCGATCCAGCGACAGTGCGCCGTACTGAAGTATTTCAAAACTGTTTTTTAAATGGTGAATTTTACTGACCACTTCATCTTGGTAGGAGCGCTTTATTTTTTGCTGTCGATACCAATCATCTTTGTCGGCTTGTTGCCATTTCATGTCACTCTCCTGACTCTAGCGGCGTCTAATTTCCCGACTGTTGGCATTTTAGTCAAGCACAGGAGGCGTGATTGTCACGCGTTGCCGCTCGTGAAGTTCGCGAATTTTGGCAATGATGGTCGGGGCCATTTCGTGGCTGTTGAGTCCGTAGGACTCGACATAGAGGCCTTTGAGCTTTTTCGACGGGGATGAAATCGCATAGAGAATATCCTGGTTGTCCGGATCCGAAGCGTTTTCGATACGAACAATTTCGTCAAAGACAAAATCTTTGGGATAAAGATGGATTTCCCGGGACCCCGTCGAGAAGTGATCAAATTCAAAATTGAAATCTTCGGTGTAGCCCCGGCTGGTAAAAGCCTGAATCGCTTCTCTTAAGTTCAACATGTGTTCTGGTTGGTTCATAGACGTACCTTTCCTAAGATGGTCTGGAACACGTCTGTTATAGGACAAGGTCCCTCGCAATTGGAGGCTGAAGAACATAGTTGAAGAAACTCCACATTAGCTATTGTTTTTCGAGAAATTTGGAGAGGATCTCTTCCCGCGAAGGCGCTCCTGCATCGCTCATGCCACAGGGCTCACTCACTGGCTCTTCCAGCGACCACCAAACATTTTTTGAGCTGTAGGAAAGATAAGCCCAAGCCCATTCGTTGCCACTAAAAATATCCAACAGGTCGGTGAGGTATTGGTCTGCGCTCACTGGATCACTGCATCGGGAAACACTGAATTCTCCGATGAAGACTCCGAGATGATTTTGGTCCGCAAAACTTTTGACGGTATTGAGTTTCTCCCGAAGGGCCGAGCGATCCCAGGGCTGCCCGCCAATCAAGCCGGGATACTTGATCCCAGTTGGAAAGTCACGTAATCCCTGATTGGTGAACTGATGAGGCGCATACATGTGAACACTCAACAGAAGGTTGTCATCTTTTGGAATTTTCAGATACGGAACAGAGTCAATCCGGTCCAGTTGTACGCCATCAATATGCACCGCTGAGGATTCCACGATGATGATTTTCTTAGGATCGTTAACACGAACGTGTCTCACCAGCTTAGCTGCAAGATCATTCCACGACAGAATCGGTGGGCCGCCTACGGCCTGCTCCGGGGTCGAAGGCTCGTTCAGTAAATCATAGGCAATCACCGTGGGCTCATTGGCGTATTCACTGGATAGCCGGTCCCATAGCTTGATCAGAAGATTTTGGAAAAAAGGCTCTCTCCACAATTTGTCTTTGTTCAAAGTGGTGGTGGTTTTCTCGGTCCCAGGTGTTGTGTGGGGATCCATGACCACACTGATGCCGCGAAGACGGCAAGAGTCTATGATCGCCTTCATACGGGCCATGGCGACTTCATCAAAATCATAAGGCGCTTGTTTGTGCATCAACGGCTGTTTATTCATGTTGAGTCGTATCAGATTAAAACCCAGGCGACGAATTCGATCCAAATCTTGGTCGGAAATATCGGTGTCAACATTGACCCCATGCCAGTGAGCTAAATCGAGCACCCCCGAACCACCGCCCGGAGGATTATTGGTCGTGGCTTGGACTGCGTTCACCGGAGCGAGCATTTTTGCGCGGAATCCGGAACTACAGTTTTGAAAGGACATAAATAGGCCGATGCCTAAAAATGCCAACAAGAACCATAGGATATTTCGGCGCATAGACCAGTTTCCCCTACTTAGGTCTTATCGGCTAAAACTGAGACAACTTGAGCGCTTTCCTGTGCTAGCCACAGCCTTGCATAAACCCCAAACAAGAGGTGAAATATAGGAGATCTTAAAAGCCAAAGGAGACATAATGAAGGCATTCGTACTGATCGCTATGGTAGCCATGGGAATTACTACAACCGCCAAGGAATCCTCGGTCCAAAGAAAAGCGGCCAATGCCTCAACTCCCTCAGTGGCCCTCGCCTGTGGCGTCGCAACCGGTGTCAGTGAGTTTATCGCAGAATACAGAGTCTACACAAATCCCACAGATCTACTATACAAAGACCCCAGCAAAAATGCTGGCATCCTTGGAACGATGAGATTTCAAATTAACAATCCCACGGCCACTGGTTTAACAATCGGATCAAGATATTGCGTTCAGGGAACTTATTATGTTCCCAGCAACGATACCAATGGTGGCACTGTTGATACGGAAAAGATCTTTAACCAGTAGGATCACAAGTCAACCTTGGAAGTCCTCGGACACCAATCCAATCCAATTCCTGTTCATTTTGTAACAGCGATATAGATTAAAATACTGACCTCGTAGTTGTTGAGCCTCTTCATCGAACCCGTTCTGATCAAGACGTTCAACGTACCGGTTCCAGATATTCTTCATTTGCTGTTCAAGACCGTTCAATAAATCGGTTTTTGCTTGGGTGTCCGATAAGCTCATAGAGTCTGTTCTGGTAGCCATGGCAAATACCCCTCCCTCCAAATTCCGAAGCGTCCGTTATAATTTAAAATCCAATAATATAAGCCGATTAAAATCTGTTTTTAAGTTCGTGTTTGTCAAGGCACCCAAAATAACTATTTGGAACCACTAAATTTTTCAGAAGGAAACTTTCATCAACTTGACGAAATGAAAAATAATAACATTTTAAATTTGAGATTTTAATCCCCACGGAAAAATGGAGAATCCAATGAGAGAATTAATAAAAAAACTAGCCGTACCACTGATCAGCGCAGTCCTTGGGGGAGCGATTGTGCTTGTGGGTCTTAAATTGATGCCGAATCTTTCTCAAAAAATGGTGTCGTCGAACGAGCAAAAGCAAGCCCCTGCTCATACTTCTTCAACACCTAACATTGACGACATTCTAAAAAAACAAACCGACATTCAAAACCAATTCAACAATATGTTTAACGATGATTTCTTCGGTCAACGTGACCCATTCGCACAAATGAAGAAAATGCGAAAAGAAATGGAAAAACGGATGGAAGAATTTACTGGTGAAAATCAAGTGACGAAGAATCCGTTTGACTCTTGGTATTCTGAAAAATTTGGCGGGGGCTCGATAGAGGACGTATCAATGCGCCAGGACGATAGTTTCGTCTATTATGACATAAAGATTGAAAACCTAAACCTGACCTCTTTAAACACAAAAATTGAAAATGGGCATATCAGCGTCACTGGCTCTGTGGAAAAGAGGGATGACTCCAATGAGAATGGCAACTTCCATAGTTATTTTAAATCCACATTTGTCCGTACCTTTCCGGTGCCAGAAGGAGTCGATACAAACAAAATGGAAACCATTCCTGAAAAGGACAAAATTACTTTGAAGTTTCCAAAACTGAAAACATAAAAAATTATTCCTTGAACTTGACAAAATTTTTTGCGCTCACACTTTTTATATAGAAGACAATGAACCCTTAAAACAGGAGGTACAAAATGAGAATGATAATTCCAACTTCGACTCGGTGGGCGTTGCCAACTCGCCAATGGACCGCCGATGTTGAGTCAGGACTGGCAGGAGACGTTTTCGAGGACTTTGATCGGATTGTGGACAGTTTTCTGCGTCCGACTTATTTCACCGCTGATAATTTTCAGCCCAACTGCGATGTCAACGAAGCGGAGAATCACTACATGATTTCCTTTGATATGCCAGGGGTTAAGAAGGACGACGTTAAAATTGAGATGCGTGGAAACCAGCTTGTCATTTCGGGGGAACGCCGCAATGAAGCGAAAAATTGCAGTCGTGGTTCTTATGGAAAATTTGAACGTGCCTTCACCCTTCCGGAAACCGTCAACACCGAAAAAATTGAAGCTCATTATGAAGACGGGGTTTTAAACATAGCTCTGCCAAAAGCGGAAGCTGCAAAACCAAAAGCCATCGAAATCCAAACTGGAAATGGTGGCTTCTTTAACAAGCTCTTAGGGTCCAAAAAAGACGGTGCCAAAGATTTGAGAGATGTAAGAGTGTCCTAATCACACCCCCTCAGCAATTGTTTCAAGGTGGTTGTTTCCATATGAGACAACCACTTTGATTTTTTAAAATCTCTCAGTAAGCTTTTGAAATTTCTAAAATTTTTTTTGTCGGTCTAATTTTGTAATTATTTTTCATTTCCCAGGCTTGACTTTTTTTTGGCTCCGCCGAAAATATAATCAGAAACAGCTATGCGTCTGCGAAAGCTGTAGCTTCTTTAAATAACTCGTGCCCTGGACGATTAGAGGAGGTACAAATGAAATGCCCGTCAGGTATTCCACCAAATACACGCCGTTAATTCCGGCAAAACTCAACAATTATAATTTGATCTTTAACTTTTTTCATTTTTTAACTTGTAGCAGTTTTACTGCGGGAGGGGAACGTGAGAACAGATATGGACTTGTTTAATCAAACCCATGAGACTTTCCATCAAATTTTGGAGCGTAGTTTGAATAATAAATTCAACTCACATCCTCCAAAGCTGGAAATCTCAGGTGTACTAACCCCGATCCATCCGGCGATGAGCGGTCAGTTATTCAGGTTTAAAATTGTCACAGACTCTGCCGAATACTTTTTAAATCTTAATAGCGAACTTTCACAAATCGCCAAGAAAATGGAATGGGAGGAGGTCACCGCCAAGGGAACGCTAGATGCAGACGCCATCGTCTTCACAGTAGAACGAATGAAGATCCGACATTCGCCGGATAATATACAGCTAGGCTCGAAATTCGGTGATTCAAGTTTTGACCTCGACTTCTATACAAGAACCATTTCACAAATCGGTCGCCTAGAGCCTGAACCTGGCTACTTGGCTTCTTAGGAGGACGATATGGAGGGGTGGTTTTTAAAAATACTTGGCCGCAACAAAAAGCGAAAACGCACTGTATTGATCACCGGAGCGAGCACCGGACTTGGTCTTGCGTTGACCAAAGAGCTTGTTCAATCTGGCAGCTTCAGAGTGATTGCGACCGCCAGAGAGTCTTCGCTTTGTCGCTTTAAAGATGTCGGTGTTGTTGAGGGCGAAAATCTATTGATTCGACCGCTCGACGTCCTTTGCAAAACGCAAAGAGATGCCGTACTTGCAGAGGCCGAAGAAAAGTGGGGCGGGATTGACGTACTTGTGAACAACGCAGGCTATTGTCTGCGCGGTGTTGTTGAGCAAGTCAACGAAACTGAACGCCTCAAACAGATCAGCACAAACTTTCGTGCTCCTATGGCTTTAGTTCGTGGTGCTCTCCCGACCATGAGAAGAAAGAAATCAGGGCATATCATCAACATTTCGTCTGTCGGTGGAATGATGGCGATGCCAACGATGTCCATCTACAGTGCCTCAAAGTTTGCTTTGGAAGGGGCGACAGAGGCTCTTTGGTATGAAGTTCGACCATGGAATATTAGTGTTTGTCTGGTGCAGCCTGGCTTTATCAACTCTGACTCGTTCAGAAGTGTTGAGCTGACCCGTGAAAGCCGCAAATCAATCCAGAATAAAAATGACCCTTACTTTTACCACTATGATTCCATGGCTCCCTTCATTGCAAAGCTCATGCGTTCCTCGCCGTCCACTCCAGAGAAGATTGCCAAGAAAATTCATCGGATAATCAACAAGGATGATCCACCGTTGCGAGTTCCCGTGACCATGGATGCACATGTCTTTGGACTGCTAAGAAAATTTTTGCCACGTCGCTGGTATCACACTTTGATGTACTACTCTTTGCCACGAATATTTCGGTGGGGCGAAGAAAGGCAGTCGGAGATGCAACTTATTCCTGAACGGCAAAATGTCATGAAGGTGAGTTGATGGAAACTTTAATCACTTGCTTGACCTAGAAACACCGGTATTCCGGAATACCTGTTAACGGGTATCCTGGAATACCGGTGTTGTGAATGGTGGAGGCGGCGGGAATTGAACCCGCGTCCGCAAGTGATCCACAGTTGGGCGCTACATTCTTAGTCTGTGTTTTAGTTTGTTCGCGCGAGCTTCCACAAACAAAATCTCGACGAACACTCCCTCAGTTTATCTTGGTCATCGGCCCTGAAGAAATCAGCCGTCAACCTTGGTCACTAAATGACGCTAGTTCTGGATTCGTAACCACAATCCAGGCCAGCGACCGCAGTCAATTAAGCTGCAAGTTGTGTGTATTCGTTGCCAAATACGATTGCACGTTTTTTACGGGGTCCTCATGCGTCCCCGGAATGCTCCCAATGCTTCAGCACCCACGTCGAAGCCGTATCGCCCCCACATAGATCTTTCGAACAACCTAACTTAAGACCTCACTTTTATGTACCAGACAGAATTCTGCCTGAACGCATCAATAGGAAAAAATACTTGCGCTAGCGATAAATCGGCAATGGACCCATTTCGCGGGAAATCTTGAAGAAAATTTAACTAAACGCTGACCATTTTTTGGGCTTTCAGCGAATGTGTATTCTTCATAGGAGTTATGCACTTGATCCACTAAGTTATCCACATATTGTGGCTTTTTTGGGCTTAAATCTGACAGAGTCTGACATAAAAAACGGGCCATTAGCCCGTATTTTGCTTTAAAATTTTCAGTCAACTTTTATTTTTTGACTTCAGTGGTCACGGGAAACAGCTGAAGATTGAGCTGGTAAACACGCTCACCGGGATTGGACATTCGCTTGATGGAATTATCCTTATGTAACTGTTTTCGCATTTGGCGCAGCTTAAATCGCAGTTCTTCGAACTCCGGCCGGGTCAAACTCATGGTGAGCGAGCCAAACTCGCGCTCTTGCGGAGAATCTTGGAACAAACTTTCCAAACCTAGATACATCAGCTGACTTTGCAGCTTGCGAACCAAAGCCACTGGAACTTCATCCGGAGAATCAATCAGGTTTCGGGACTTACGAAGCTTGCCGGTGGTTTCGTCTTGAACGACCTCGCCCGAATTGATCAAATTTTTCAAAGCTTCTTCAATTTCGGATTCGCTGGCTTTGCTGCGCAAGAGTTCGCGCAATTTGGCCGGCTGGAAGTCCACATTTTCTTGATCCAGCATCGCATACAAAACCCAGGTGATCCAGTTAGGAATTTTTTGCCAGATCTTTTTATCGATCTGACCATTGCGCAACTGTTGCTGGACGCGGAAATCCGAGAGTTCCTTCAGGAAAAAATTCCGGGCAGCAGGATCGGTGGATTGATCAAACAAAGCCATCAGACGAAATTCATCGCTTTGCTCTTTGTTGAAACCCATGGCGCGGGCAAACTTCAGAATCATTTCTTCGGACAGATTTCTGCGGCCTTCAATGATCATTTTCAAATAGTTCGGGGACTTAATATCTGCAGCCGCGGAAAACATCGCATAATTATAAGGTCGCAGATCCTTTTTGCTGAGGTGACGTTTGTAAGAGTAGAAGTCACCCAGGAATTTTCTATAATCCATGTACTCAGAGAGCACTGGCGCCGAGAGGACTTCCGGCATGTTGTTTTTAATCAATGCTTGAATCGGCGATGGACCAGATGTGATGTCTTTGGATTCTGCTGAAATATCCATCTGAGCCCCCTTCTCCAGAAACATAAATTCCCCTGTCTGCAATTGCACTACACTGGTTGGCGGTCGTCTATCTTCATTCGCTCTCACGTAGCATCATTCAGGGCCACTTTGCTCGGTCAAGGTGGCTCCTGAATTCCCCAAATAGGTAAAAGCAATATCTGGGCCACTACAATCAGTGGCCTTTTGATACCAGGGCATTTTTGGAAGTGTCTGAAATCAGAGCTTTTTTAAGCCAGAGCAGGTTTTCTCGGCAAAGGTGCGCTCACTCATCAACTTGTTCTTAGCTTCGACGGACCGTCTTCGCTGGGCAAGTTCAACTCCGACCAGAGTGCCCTCGTGAATATCGAAATGGATGAAGAGCTTTTCGCCCTTCTTTTCTCCACGCAACATGAAGCCTTCGCCTTGAACGTCGGAAAGCTTTTGAAAACGGAATTCAGAGAACTTCTTCAGGCGGCTAAGATCTGCAGTTTCTTTTCCGGCAGTGATCTCTTCCGAGGCTTCTTCTTCACCGGACTGCATTTTTTGCAAGCGTGCGGGGGCTCGCAATTTCATGGTCAGGATCTCTGCCGTCTTTTCATCGCGTTCCAGTGTCAGTGTGCAGGCTTTTCCAGAATCTTCGTCGCCAATGGCGCTTTGACCTTTGTAAACTTCCGTCATCGCCTGGGCCGACGGCGCCACTGTAAAAACCAAGAGCATGAGGGAAAAAATAAGTTTCGTCATGGCTATTTCAAATCCTGACCAGCAGGCACTTCCGTGCGAGTCAGCTTCAAACTGATGGTTTGTCGGGGCTCTGTATCTGTTCCCTTCACATCGATCAACAATGTGAAGTCCGAACTGCCTTCGACCTTCAAGATCTGGGCGCCCTGGATGAGTTTTTGCAAATCTTCTTTGATATTCTGAGCATCGGGAATAAAATCGGAAACATCGACATCGCGAATATTTTTATCCAAGGCCCCCTCAGTAAAAGGTAACCCCGCAGCGGGAAATTTCACAGTGCCAGCGAGACCGATGACTTGATTGTCGCCAGTCACAAAGGAAATGTGAACATACGTAGAACCGTAGGCAATTTCGGAAGAGTTGAATAGAATTGTCCGCACATTGCTAGTGGCGGCCGTACGGGCGATCGTCGAAGCGAAAATGCCATTCAGAGTTTGATAGTCTGCTGAAGCTGACTTGGGTTGCTGAGCGGTGTTCAAAGTCATAGTTGCGTTGGTGTGGCGAACCAGCGCCAGGGCCTCTGATCCGTCTTTGGCTTTCAAATCCACGAGTCCCACTTTGCACTGATGTGCGGCCTGATCTTGATCTTCGCAAGTGAGAAAAGCCTGCATGTCGCTATTAGAATCTTTCGCAGTCAAAGCCGCACTTCCGTCGTTGTAAGTGCCAATAAGGTGTTGCACCATTTTATTTTTTCCGGTGACTCGAACTTTGAACTCGCCGTCCACCAATTTCGATTGAACCGCAATCAGTGACTTGGCGAATGTTTGATTTTTCAGTGTCTGCGCAGCATCGGTGGTCAATGCGTCCATTTTGGCAGTCACCTGATCCATCAACTTGCCACCAGAGGCCGGACGCGGTGCCGGGGTGTTATCCCCGTCTTCCGGGGCACTGCCTGCGCTTGGATTTGGAGCATCATCTTTGGGAGTTTTCAACTGAACTTTCTCGCCAGTTCCAGGCAGAGGTTGGCCAGGGTTGCCTGGAGCAGCAGGCGCCTTAATCGGAGCCCCAACATTGTTGGAATCATTTTTCGCACAGGCCACGACCATCAAAATGGCCATGGTGCTTACCAGGGTGGTGGTTAAAACGGCTTTCATGATTCTTACCTCCGGGTGACGGACGATTCCACCGGCTAGAGAAGCAAAATTGGGGCCGCAAAGAATGGGCTATCTTATTGATCTGGAGGGACTTTGCCTGTCGAAAATTTGGACAAGGCGGACGAATGTTGGCTGATTCCAGGCCCTGCGAAGTGCCGCGTTAGGACAGATGTTCGTGGAGCCAGCGGTCGGCTTCGTCATGTTTGGCGAAATGGGCGTTGGCCAGCTTCCAGTACTCTTTGGAATGATTCATGTGCTTCAGATGGCAGAGCTCATGAACGATCACGGACTCTATGACCCAACTGGGCGCCGCCATAATTTTCGCGTTCAGAGAGATCGCACGCTTAGAAGAGCAACTTCCCCAGCGGGAATTCATATATCCAATACGCAGTCTTTGTGGTGCCAGCTGCGTTCGCTCTGCGACTGTGTTTAGCATCACCGGTAAATATTTTTTGCCTTCGCGAAGATAAAACTGACGCAAGATTTGGTGGACCATCGTCGGCGACAAATCTTCTTTCATCATCTCTGCTGGAAGTAGAAGCTTGAGGTGATCTTCCGCCAGCACTAAAAACGCCGATTTCAAAGTGGTGACGGATCTACGAATGGGCCACTTCTTGCCCAAAAAATAAATCTTGTCATCTGAACGAAGTTTCGGCGGTTTGAGCTTTGGCAAGCGACTAAGCTTGTCTAAATTTTTTTCCAGCCAAGACTGTTTCTGCAGCAGAATTTTTTCGATCTCTTTGCGGCGAGTGCTCTTGTTGGTTCTGACGATGATGGGATGATCAGGCTTGAGCTCTAGACTTAAGGTTTTCCGACGTTGACTGCGAATCACCTGCACTTGCCAATGCTTAAATTGCCAAAGCTCGGATTTTGCACTATCGCTAGGTCGTGGACGAAAAAAATCAAACAGACTCATTCATACATTTAGACCCAGATTTGGTGCTTGAGTCCACTGAATCCGCAGGCCTGATGCCCACCGGCGAATTCACACAGTTGAATTCCTACGAAAATCGAGTGTTTGACATCCGCTTAGAACCCGCCGCCGAAGCCGCTCCGCAAAGAGTGATCGCCAAATTCTATCGCCCGGGTCGCTGGTCGAAAGAATGCATTTTCGAAGAGCACAGCTTCTTACAAGATTTGCAAAGCGAAGGCCTGCACGTGGCAGCACCCCTGCGACAAAAAAACGGCTCAACGTTGACCACGCACAGAAACATGCACGTGGCATTTTTTCCAAAGGTCATGGGTCGAATGCCACAAGAACTTTCCCTGGTGGACTTCGAACAGATCGGAAGACAACTGGCCATACTCCACAACGTCGGAGCCAAAACCCGCTTCCGCCACCGCCCCATCCTGGGCGAAACGCCACACGACCCATGGAGCAATTTGGATTTCCTCATCCCATGGATCTCCCCAGAAATGCGCCAACGTTACGTACAAGCCGCCGAAGATTTATTTTCCATGCTGCAAGAAACGGTGGATTTCGAAAGCTTCCAATCCGTGCACGGAGACTGCCACCGGGGAAATATCCTCCACAGCGGAAAATCCGGCCCCGAGGGCTTATTCTTCTTCGTCGACTTCGACGACTGCATGCGAGGCCCGGTGGTGCAAGATTTGTGGATGCTGTTTTCATCGCAAGAATTCGAGCAAGAACAAGAATCCCTAATGAAGGGCTACGAGTCGCTCCGGAAATTCCCCCACGAGCAGTGGGAGTGGATTCCCCTCTTACGAGGCTTGAGGATCATCAACTACGCGGCATGGATCGCGAGGCGTTGGAGCGACCCCAGCTTCCCTAGGCTGTTTCCGCTCTTCAAAGAATACAATTACTGGGCCGAAGAAGTCGAAGCGCTAGAGAAAATTGTTTGGTCGTTGGGTTAGTTCACGAGGCCGCTGCGTTCCGAATTTTAAGATCTGCCGTTAAACCTACGGCTTCAACAAGTCTCAAAACTCGATCAATGGTTATTTTTTGCAAGCTACCGGATAAAATTCCAGTCACAGCGCTGCGAGGAAGCTTAGACCTCTTCGCAATTTCTACATGTGTCAGTTTTTTTCTATCAGCTGCATGTATTACTGCCGAAATCAGCTGAGCCTTCATTACGGCCTCCATTCCACGCGCAGGGCTTACGCCTGTTATCTTTGCGATTTCTTGTCCCGTACTCTTTCGTTTCATCTTTTAGGTCTCCTTCAATCGTTTCCTCGCAAGCTCCAGATTATTTTTCTGCGTCGTTTGGGATTTCTTCACAAACGCATGGATCAAAGTAATGACGCCTTCGCCTTTAAACACATAGACCACTCGATAAATACCGGCTCGATCCCGAAATCTCAGCTCATGCACCCCTTTGCCGATCGAAGGCATCGGCCTGGAAAGTGGCATCGAAAGTCGTTGTCCCGCCTCAAGCTGAGCCAAGGCATCCGTGAGTTCTTCCCGAACATCGCTGGGAAAGTCCAAGATCTCCTTCTGGCACTGAGGCAGCACCAGAATCATAAATCCACTGTCTCATAAATAAGACATTGCGTCAAGAGGAAAATCTGAAAGTCATGCATTCCAAAGACAAGAAGCAAATCAAGAGCAGGGGCTATTAGCGATTAAATGAGCTTTCACATCCGACTCCCGGCCGATCCAAATCTTGGTGACGGAGGTCACGCCATATGATTGCATAAAAAGAAATGGGGACACTTCAAAAATGACCAATGACCTAGAAATCCAAGCAAAAAGATTGCAACAAATAGCCGAGGAACTTGAAAGCGCCGCAGCCCACGCCAGAACCGCAGCCAATCACTTCAAACAATCCGAAGTCCCAAGAGCCTGCGCACATTCACTAGCAGTAGACGGCCATATAGCCGCAGCCAAAGAGCTATTAACAGAAGTAGCAAAAACCCACCGACTCAAAACAAATCCCGAATAGCAAATGTTCCGCCTTGCACACAACTGGGTCCTTTGGGGGTCCTGGCTTCTCAATGGAGGGCGCTCCTGCAAGCGTGACGCGTTTTTTCGCCGTACCCGGCGAAAAATGCAGGTGAACCCAGGAAGGGTGGGCCCCGGAATTGAGAAGCCAGGACCCCCAAAGGACCCACGTTTACAAGAGCGGAACCATTTCGCTAACGCGATAAGTTACTCATCGGCACGCCAACAATATTATTATACATAAGCGAGTGGTCGGGTCCCCTGCAATTGCACCTGTGCCAAATCCCGCTAGGCCCGGAAGGGAGCAACGGTAGTCAGAGGACTTTGTGACAGGGATCGCCCGGCCACTTTTTCGTATTTTATTGGGCGGGGTAAATTTTGTCTTATCAAGTGATTGCACGCAAATGGCGTTCGCAGAGTTTTGACCAACTGGTGGGTCAAAACCATGTGACCACGACTTTGCAAAATGCGCTGAAAAATAATCGCATACCCCACGCGCTGCTTTTCACCGGTCCACGCGGAACTGGAAAAACTTCTTCAGCAAGGATTCTGGCTAAAGCTCTGCGCTGTCCAAACGCGAAAAATTTTGTTCCCTGCAACCAATGCAGCGAATGCGAAGAGATCTCCTTATCCCGCAGTCCCAATGTCATGGAAATTGACGGGGCCTCCAACAAC
>Ga0206924_1007_pt2 | contig 27055 bp, 24 predicted proteins | sample Alteio_BWOrgHeat_61_FD_152947 | JGI IMG/M metagenome (GOLD analysis project Ga0206924, IMG submission 152947) | Enriched cells from forest soil in Barre Woods Harvard Forest LTER site, Petersham, Massachusetts, United States -... | ecosystem: Environmental > Terrestrial > Soil > Temperate forest >...
GTGATGGAACGGCCTTTTTCTAATTTTTCTCTCTCGGCAGCGGCCTTCTTAATTTGCACAGTGGCCATCACTTGCGCGGCATCGACCTCACGATCAAGCTCACGATGCCGGCGATTGATTTCTTGCCAAGCAGAATCACTCTCGAGCAATTGTCTTTCCATTTTTAGAGAGGCCGCCAAGGCCTCTTGTTTAGCCGCATCCCTGGCAGCACCCTTGACCTCCGGATCTAATAGCCAAATCAATTTCAGACCGACGCTGGTGGTGGGCAGGTTAGAATTATAAACCTGATTGTAGGCACCAGTGATGCCATTGACTGTGTCGAACGAATTGGTGGCGTAACTTCCACTAAAAACCAGATCCGGCTTTACGGACTCTGCGGCCTCTTCGGCGCTCACACTCTTGGCCTTTGCTTCCAGCATCGTTAGATATGAATCCAGACGCACCCTTCGACCCTGGGAAGAAGAAGCCCCGTCAGCGTTGCTAATCAACTCGTCCAACTTGCGAGGTTGCGCCAGATTCCCCTCCATGTTGGGAGCCCGCGCGCCTGGGCTTAGCTCCATCAGATCTGCAATTTTTCTTTGGGTGGCCTCCAAATCGTCCATGGTTTGCAGCCACTGCAGTTCGCGCGAGGCCACCAACCCCTCAGCATTGAGCACATCGGCCTTGTCACCAATGCCATTCCCAAATCGAGTTTTCACCCACTGGACAATTTTTTTTGACCGCCAGAGAGAGTCCTCTCGCGATTTTTTCTCTTGCTGAAGATAAATCAGATCCCAAAAGGTCGCCTCTGCATCCATCATGATCTGTTTGTTTTGCAGATTGAAGGTCTCGCGGTTCAGAGCCTCGATCTTGCGTTCCCGATCTTGGCGCAGACGCGTGCCATGACCAAAGAAATCCTTCCAAAGTGACTGCGACAGGCTGATACCGACATTGCCGGTGCCAACGGTCTCTACCGAATTGGCCGGGGGAACTGTGGACATATTCTGAGAAGTGATCGAAAGCTGAGAGAGATTCATACTGACTGCCGCCTGAGTTCCCGATGAAAATGCCTTCGACAAAGCTGCCGAATACGTCCAACCCTGATTCTGTGAAATAAAAAAAGTCGGAGTGACCATGTTCGGCTGCTGATTGTTGAGATATGTTCCCGACAAGGACAGCTGTGGCGACAATCCAAGATCTCCGCTCATTCGTTGATAGGTTGCGGACTCTTTGCCAGCATCATTGGCCTGAATCCCATGATGTTTGGCCAGCACGGTCTGCAGAAATTCATCCATGGTCAGCGCTGATGCCAACGGACCAAGCAAAGCCAGGGTTAGAAAGAAAATGGTCTTCATTTGAGCGCCCCTTCCAAAGTGATTTTCATCAGCTGACTCACGAATTCTTCCGTGTCTTCGCCCAGCCCCGCACAGTTCTCCCAAAAGCCGGTGCGTAAATGTCGCTGTAGAACATAGTTGTCCAATGTAAATATCAAGGTCAGAAACAAAATCTCTGGCTGGATTTCCTTGCGCAAAATTCCTTTGCGCTGGGCCCGACGAAAAATCTCTACCATTTGTTGGGCCAAACCATTAAAAACGGTGTCGTGAGTCTCTCGTGCATAGGGAAGACCATTCAACATCTCTCGGTGAAGCAGAACAGCCAAATGCCGCTGAGCAATTTTCAGCTGAGTGACCGCTAAAAATCCCTGATGCAGATTATGCAAAAAGGTCTTTTTCTCGACTTTCTCTTCCGCAAACTGATCTAGAAATCCCTGCACTTCCCGCTGCATGCGAAGAGCAAATTCCTGAATCACAGTCTTATAAAGACCTTCTTTGCCCCCAAAATAATAAGAAATTAAACTAACATTGAGTCCAGCCTCATTAGAAATCTCTCGAGTGCTAACCCCATCAAGCCCATGCTTAGAAAAAAGCGTCCCCGCCACCCGAATCAAGCGCTCCCGAGCATCAGCAACATCCAATTTAGTATGTTTCCCAGAATCCTGCACCAAGCAACACTAAAACCAATTCCCCCAAAAAACAAGTTTCAATCAAACGTTTGATTAAACGCATCAACCGGAAATTTCTCCATCCCCATACCCGCTCCCGTTACCCTTTAGGAAGAAAGAGCGCGCGATAAGAGGGCCGCAGCCGAGGCGAGAGGGAGCGAACGCGGAGGCCTACTACTGTAGGCCGCACAAGTGAGCGACCGAACAACGAAGGATCCGGCCCTCTTATCGCGCGCGGCCGTTTAAGTGTGAGGTAGGCACTCTAGTAGGTACTTCATGTCTAGTGGTCTCGACACCGTGATCGTCCCAATGGTCTCCCCATTTTGGTCCAACAGTGCCCGACTGACCATTTCCACTTCGATCAGCTTGCCCGAATGGTGCAACATCTGGCCCGTCACCACTTTATGAAAGCCCCGATCGATGATTTGCACCAGGCTTTCTGCGACTTTTTGTTGCACATCTTTAGGATATAAATCTAAAACAGTTTTACCCAGAAGATCCCCATAGGTGTGACCCAGGACTCGATGCAGAATTTCATTCGCCATCTGAATTTCTCCCTGGCGATTGATCGAATGCATCATGAATGGAGACTGAGTGAAAAAATTTTCGTACAAATACAATTCCGAGTGATCAGGGGAAATTCCCCCAGTCGTTGATGACTGCGCGGCCTTCGTATCAATAAAAAATGGAAGAATATCCCGAGCTTTGATATAGCCTATCACTGCCGACCGTTCGTCGATCACGAAGACTCGATGGCCGACCGCAGTGACGATCTTTTTGACCACTTCGGAAAAGGGCTCGTCCTTATTGATCAGCTGTGCGGGTTCAAAAAGATCACGATACAAAATAAGGGAGTCCTTTTCCGGATGACTCTTGTGACGGAGATAGATGCGCATCAAACTGCCTTCAGTGATGACCCCGTGAAAGCGGTCGGCACTGGCTTGGACTGCCGCAAATTCCAATTTGTGTTTCGCAAAATATTCCACCGCCTCCGGAACGGTGGTATCAAAACTCAAAACTGGGGTCGCATCATGCATGATTTGTTGAGCCGTGGTCACTGAGATCTCCTAGAAATAGAAATAATGGAAGTTGGGATTGCTAGAATCCTTCTTAGCCGTAGGATCAGTGTCAATCAGACAGATCACTTCCGTCTTGATTTTGTTTTGCACGTTGAACACTGTCAGCCCAGAGTGCTCGATGATTTGGTGCAGGCCTCGGCCCGCGCCACCCTTGCCTTCGTTCAAATGGCCCGCTTCGCCTTTGTAGCATGTTTCTAGATAATCAAAGATGATCTTTTTCGGTAAACCCCCGAATGGATCAGAAACAGAGATGGCAATCAAATTTCCATCACAAGCATAACGAAGTGTTGCAGCTTGATCAGACGACAGGGCCACGGCCTGGGTTCGCGCTTGGTGATTGAACAGCGGCTGACCCTTGGCATCGGTCGGAGCATCGTAGATCGCATTCATGAGCATTTCCTCTGCGACCACTCCGCAGTGACCTAGCAAAGAACTGCGCACGCCGATTTTTTTGAAGGACTCTTGCATTTTTTCGATGTGCTGTGTGCGCTCACCACTGTTGAGGATTTTCACCTCTTGCACGTCCACACCCCAGGCTAGATATTTTTCTAGGCCAAAGAAATCTCGGTTCAAAATTTTATTGATCGTGGTTAAAATCGTCTTAGTGGTGAAGTTGCGATCGGTGGCATCGCGACTGACGACATGACTGACAAAAGGCAGGCGCTGCAATTTATCCAGGTAAGATGCGACTTCCGTGTTCGTGAAGGCCACGATCGGCACTTTTGCTCCGGAATCGTGAACGAACTTCATGAACTCTTCCATGGCTATATCACAGGCAACCAGATCATACTTTCCCGCCTGCAGTTGGGCTTTGGCGGTGTCTAAATCACCGGCGATGTCCAAGTTGACGCCCGTTCCGCCCAACGCCATTTTGGCCACCAACTGCTGCTTTTTCTCTGGGTCGACCAGCAGCACTCGTTGATGCTCCATGCTTTTTTCGGACTGAAAAAAATCTAATAACGACTTGATTTGCTCGCTGATGCCTTGCACTTCCTCAAGGGCGATATGCAACTCAGAGGCGTGCTGACTATCATTCAGTTCATCGTGGATATGAGAGAGCGTTTTATGCAAGGGTTTCAGATAGGTCGAATCCAGGTTTTTAACTTTGGCGACTGTGGTATCCCGGATCTGAGCCTGGTCCGACAGCTTTTTGAAACCCGCAGTCAGAGCCGCATTCTGATTTTCCAAAATCAAATGCGAGTTTTCCAGCTGCTCGGCTTTGCGCCGAACCTCTGAGGTGCGCTCTTCGACCAAAAGCTCTAGATTGGCATTCATTTTTTTGAGCTCGTCTTGAACTTTGATCAGATCGCGATTGGAGATCTCTGCCTGACGCGCCTTAAAATTCGTGCTGCGTAGCCGTTCCGTCAGTATGCTGGCGTAAATCTTGTAGATCAAAAACTGAAACTGGGCGCGATCCTTTTGAGCGACAAAATCAAACTCTTTTGAATCAATGCCATAGACATCGACCGCCGTCGCCGCGACCAGAGTGGCCGAAGCCGGTTGACGACTGATCACGCTCATTTCACCTAAGACTTCACCGGGTTTAGTCAGCCTGGTGATGAATTCATTCTCTACGATGATTTCGACTTCACCACTGGCCAAAAAATACAGGAAGTCGTTGACCTTGCCTTGTTCCAAAATGGTGTCACCCTTTTTGAACTGCTTCCACTGAGTCATTGTACAAACTTGCAGCAACAGTTCTTCCGAAAAGCCACTGAAAAAAGCATATTGGCGAAAGTCTTTGGCAGTCTCTGCAGGATGTTTATTCTGACTCATTATCTTAATTTTCAACTTCCATGGGAGAATAGGCAAAGTGAGTCATCAAAAGCTGGTCCGAAGTCCATGGTTTTTTAGTTGCGTTTTCAAGGACCTGAAGCTAAAAAAACCAGAGGCTGTTGACGTACTTTGTAACTATGGGGGCCGCTTGAGTTCATTTCGAGAAGGCTGGACCAAAATCGTGAATCGATCGGGCGTCAATCCCATGGGCCGACGCACGGAAAAATCCAATTCCAGCACGATATTGTTACAACGGCTGTCGCAGATCGCTGACCTCACCATCAACGACGCCTTTGCGTTGGTGAAGTCCCGAGCCGCAGGACTGACTTCTGACGAAGTCGAACAACACCAGCAGGAATTCGGCAAAAACGTCATTGCCCAGGAGCAAAAGCGACATTGGACCGTGATGTTGCTGGCCAATTTTAAAAATCCTTTCATTGGGGTTCTGATCATACTGGGGTTGGTTTCGTACTTCACCGATGATCTCAAAGCCAGCGTCGTGGTCTCTATCATGGTTTTGGTCAGCGTCGGGATGCGCTTTCTGCAAGAGTATCGCTCTTCCAAAGAGGCCGAAGCTCTACGTGCGATGGTGAAAACCACGGCCACGGTGACCCGCCAAGAGCTGGTGGGCGAACTTCTTTCTTCCAAGAAAATGGAGATCGTCTTCGAAGACGTGGTGCCGGGTGATATCATCCATCTTTCCGCTGGCGACATGGTGCCCGCCGACGTCCGACTTTTAAGTTCAAAAGATCTCTTCGTCAGCGAATCAGCCCTTACCGGCGAATCCTTGCCCGTGGAAAAAATGGCGCAATCTCAGCATCAAGTCACGGTCAACGCTTTGGAACGCTCCAACCTCTGTTTCTTAGGAACCAATGTTTTGAGTGGATCGGCCTTGGCGGTGGTGCTGTCGACGGGTGAAAATACGTTCTTTGGCAACTTAGCCAAAAGTGTTGTGGGCCATCGCAGTCTGACCGCTTTTGATATCGGTGTGAATAAAGTCAGCTGGCTTTTGATTCGCTTTATGTTGGTGATGGTGCCCATCGTTTTCGTCATCAACGGAGTCATGAAAGGAAATTGGCAAGAGGCCTTTCTTTTTGCCATCGCTGTGGCCGTGGGACTAACGCCTGAAATGCTGCCGATGATCGTCACCGCCAATTTGGCCAAGGGTGCAGTCATGATGTCTAAAAAGAAGGTGGTGGTTAAAAGTTTGAACTCCATCCAGAATTTGGGTGCCATGGACGTACTGTGCACGGACAAAACTGGAACTTTGACCCAAGACCGAATCATTTTGGAAGAGCACTTGAACATCGAAGGCAACGAAGATCATCGCGTATTGAAATATGGATATTTGAACTCCTATCATCAAACAGGTCTTAAAAATCTGATGGACCGGGCGATTTTAAATCATTACGAAATGGCCCACGAATCCCAGGCCACTCACTACGAAAAGATCGATGAGGTTCCTTTTGATTTCGTTCGTCGTCGCATGTCCGTCGTCGTCAAGAAGAGGGATAACAGCCACTCATTGATCTGCAAAGGCGCCGTGGAAGAGGTCTTGGGTGTTTGTGATCGCGTGGAACTTGAGCGCACCACGGTGGAACTCACTCCAGAACTGCGGGAAAAAGTGCTGCGTCTGGTGGATGAGAAAAATGCGGCCGGCAGCCGAGTGGTGGCACTGGCCTATAAAGTTCTGCCACCCGATCAATTCAATTACTCGGTTTCTCATGAGTGCAATTTGATTTTGATGGGCATCATGGCCTTTTTGGATCCCCCCAAAGAAACCGCGGCTGAAGCTTTGAAATTACTGCGCGAAAGTGGCGTCGAAGTAAAAATTCTGACCGGAGACAACGAGGTCATTACCCGCAGGGTCTGCAAAGAGGTCGGCCTTACCATTTCCAACTTGGTTCAAGGAAAAGACATTCAAGAGAAAACCGATGCAGAGATCGCAGAGATCGCCGAGCACTCCAATGTCTTTACTAAGTTAACTCCGACGCAGAAATCACAGATCATTAAGTCGCTGCAGAACAAAGGTCACACCGTTGGATTTCTGGGCGACGGAATTAACGATGCGCCAGCGCTTCGCCAGGCCGACGTTGGAATTTCGGTGGACTCGGCAACGGACATTGCACGGGAATCTGCGGACATCATATTGCTAGAAAAAAGTTTGCTGGTCTTAGAGTCTGGAGTCATCAAGGGTCGAGAGGTTTACGGCAATATCGTCAAGTACATCAAAATGACGGCCAGTTCAAATTTCGGAAACGTTTTTAGCGTGCTGATTGCCAGCGCCTTCATTCCGTTTTTACCGATGCTTTCCATTCATCTTTTGATTCAAAATTTGTTGTATGATTTCTCCCAGATCGCGATTCCTTGGGACACCATGGATCGCGAATTCCTGATCAAACCCCGACGCTGGGAGCCTTCAGGAATCGCTACCTTCATGATCTTCATCGGCCCCATCAGTTCTATTTTTGACATCATCACTTTCGTGCTCATGTGGCAGGTGTTCAAAGCCAACTCTGCCGAAAGCCAAGCGATCTTTCAATCCGGTTGGTTCATCGAAGGTCTGCTGTCACAGACTCTGATCGTGCACATGATTCGCACGCAAAAAATTCCTTTCATTCAGAGCAGTGCCACAGCGCCTGTACTGTTCACCACCGTGCTGGTGATGTTGGCGGGAATCCTGTTGCCGTTCACCCCCGTGGGCCATTCCATCGGCTTGGTCAGCTTGCCTTGGGCTTATTTCCCATGGCTCATAGGTATCTTGCTGACCTATTGCGTGCTCACTCAAATTGTGAAGACTTGGTATATTAAAAAATTCGTCACTTGGCTGTAGCTACAAAATCGGCAAAGATCTGAACCCACTCGGGACTGAAATTCGGGCACGGCACCAGATGAAAATCTGTGCCGCCACACTCTAGAAACAGTTGTTTTCCGTTCAAACCGATTTCTTCTAAAGTCTCTAGCCCGTCGACGACAAAGGAAGGACAAAACACCGCCACTTTTTTGATCCCTCGAGCAGGAAATTGAGACAGCACCTCGGAGGTGTATGGTTGCATCCACTGGCTTCGTCCCAAACGCGATTGAAAACTCACAGAGTATTTTTCCCGTGTCCATTTCAATTTCTGTGCGATGAGTTCCGCAGTTTCGAAACATTGCGCGCGATAACAATTGCGCGCGCAACCACTTCCCTGAATACAACAGGCCTCGTTCAGCCGACACTGCTGATCCTCACGGATTTGTTTTTCGGGCAGACCATGAAATGAAAATAGATAATGGTCAAAACTGCGTCCATAAAGACTTTTCTGCGCCACCAATGCCTGAGCTTCTGCAAACTCTTTGTAAAATGGGGGTAAGAACCGAGCCGGCGCTTGCACGGACTTACGAACGGAGCCCGTGGTGGCCTCGGCAAACTGGGGAAACATCGGCGCCACCACCAGTTCACTCAGCCCAATTTGGGTTAGCTCACCGATCACGGATTCCAGCTCCGGCGCCGAGTGGGCCATCGCCATGCGCACGATATACTCCGATCCCAAATTCTGCTGCAAGGCTTCTGCAAACTTTCGACTATAAAAAATCAGTGGCGAGATATTCTCTTCCTTCATCCAAATTTTCTGGTAGTTCTTTGCCGACACTTTGGCCCGCCTTGGAACTATCAACCCATTCACTAAAATCCAGCGCAGTAGAAACGGCAACGGGATGACTTTTTTGTCCATCAAGAATTTTTTCAAATAAATTCCAACCGACTTTTCATCCGGTGCTGCCGGACTTCCGATATTGACCAAAACCAATCCGATTTTACCCATGCAGTTCCTTTTGTCCGATCTCTTTCGATAATTCCAGCGACCGCGCTAAGATCTTCGTCAGACCGATTTGACCCAGATAATTTCCATGAAGGTAAATAGACTTCGGAAGCTTCAGTTTCGAAAGCACTCTTTCAAGGCTTAAATTGTATTGTGGCAGGCCCTCTGTCCAACGGCTCACGGTGAAGTGCAGTAGTTCGGTCTCTGTATGAAGAATCTGTCGACGCTCTTCCACTATTTTTTGTCGAATTTGTTCGTCCGACCATGAAAGGACTTCTGGATGTAGCGGCCCGCCGAAAATGTAGGTCTCTGAATGAAATCGCGAGCGAAACGGAAAAATGCATGAATTCATTAAGAGCCCTAGTGTCTTTAAACCAGCCGCCGAAGGGACGAGCACCCCAAACCCCTGATATTTCGGCGGTGAGTTCTTCCAGTAAGAGGTCACCGTGACCACGGCGGCAGTTTCAATGGCTTGCAAGCTTTGACTGAGTTCAGGGTGGGAATGCTGTAAAATGTTCTGTGCCTGCCTCACCGAAGTGGCAATGACGATTGGCCCCTGCAGTTTTTCTAAACAGACGCTTTCACCCAAATGAATTTCCACCCCTTGCTTGAGCAGGTGCTGGGACAGTTTTTCGACAAGCTCTTCCATTCCTTTTTCACCGCTGACCATCATTTTTGAAACTTTTGATTTTCCACGGCCGTGGAACAATCCACCAAAAATCAGACTGGCGCTCAGCTGAGTGACATCTCCCGCGTAGATTCCCTGCAGTGCAGGGCCCAACAGGCAGCTAGTGAAGGTCTTAGAAAAATTCCGATCCGACCATTGCGACACACTTTGCAGCGCCTGGGGTCGCAATATTTTTTTTCCGCAAACCAGAACTTTCAGGAGCTTTGGTAATAGGATTAAGCTTTCAATGAAATTCAATGGCCACTGCCGAGGCCGCCCCCGGAAAATAAATCTTTTCTTTGAATTTTTTAGAGGCGAAATAAAGGTAAAACCAATATCTGCGAAGAGCTCTAACACCAAATCAGAAAGTAAGATGGCATTGGCGGCGCTTTCTGCCTGGCCGAAATCATTGAACCGAGTTTGAATCATCCCACCCAATCGGTTTTGCCGCTCATAGAGATGCACCTCGAAATTTTGGCGGGCCAGGCACCAGGCCAGGGTCATGCCCGAAAAACCTCCGCCGATGATGTGGATCTGTTTCTTGTTCATATCGACTGCGAAAAAATTCTAGCTTCCGGGCGATTTCGTTTCAATCGCTCATCGAAAAATAAACAAGCATTGCGCAAAAAAGGTCGACCAGCGTCAGTGACTCTCATTCGTCCTTGCGAAAGTTCCACCAAACCGTCGCCCATCATTTCGTGTAGAAAATCTTTGGCGGCGCTTTCTTGGGCCGGGGACTCAAACTGAACTTCGTATTCAGTCATCAATTTCAAAATCTGCTGTCGACGGACTTTATCCTCTTCGCTGAGCACGTGTCCCCGAAGTCCGGGTATTTGATGGGTGGCCAAGGCGGCCTCATACTTGGGCAAAAGTTTTTCATTCTGGTGAAAACTATCGGGAGTTTCGGAAATGCTGCTGACACCCAACCCCAACATCACGTCGGTCTGCTGATCTGTGTAGCCCATGAAATTGCGATGCAACTCATGCTGCTTCATCGCCCGCGCTAGGTTGTCTGTCGGTAAAGCGAAATGATCCATTCCGACTTCGACATATCCGCCCGCCAGCAAATGCCCCCGAGCGACCTCGTAAAGCTTTCGTTTCTCTTCGGCCTTCGGCAAATCTTCGTCTTTAAAAAGACGCTGCGCTGGCTTAATCCAAGGCACCAAAGCAAAACTATAAAGCGCAATGCGATCCGGCCGCAGCTGCAAGGTTTGCTTCACACTTTCTTCCATGCCCGCCTCGGTTTGCTTCGCTAGTCCGTAGATCAAATCAAAATTGACAGAGTCATAGCCCATGGCGCGGGCATCGTGAGTTAAGGCCTCCGTGATTTCAAATGGCTGCAGGCGATTCACTAGTTTCTGTACCTCCGGATTGAAGTCTTGAATTCCCATACTGACCCGATTGAAACCGATTTTGTGCAGCGTCTGTAATTGCTCTTTTGAAGTTCTTCTAGGATCGACCTCCACAGAGGCCTCAAAATTTTTCTGGGCCCTATTGACGTTAGAAAAAATGGGTTCTAGCAACGAGCGCAGCGATTCCGAGGATAAAAAGGTCGGAGTCCCGCCACCTAGGTGAATGTGACGAAATAGACTGGTCTGAAGCTCTGGCACCTTTTGCTGATAGAGGGCCCACTCTTTCTTGACTAAATCGACGTAAGAATTTTCGTTCTTATGATCTCTAGTGATGATGGTGTTGCAACCGCAAAAAGTACAGAGCGTCTCGCAAAAAGGAATATGAATGTACATCGACCATGATTTCTGCGGACCTAGATTCTGCCGCAGATGTTGAATCCATTGATCCGCGGTGGGCATCTCTGCCCAATAAGGCACTGTCGGATAACTGGTGTAACGAGGCACTGGCACGTCATATTTGGCAAGAACAGAACTCCAAGCGCTCATGAAAATACCTCGCGGGCTCGGCGCACAAAGTAGCGAACATTGGCCTCTGGAGTTTTTGGCAAAACGCCATGGCCGAGGGCACACACCCACGACTGTCGCAGCGACGCTGGCAAAGACCTAATCTCTTGAAGATAATTTTCTAAGGTGACCTTGAACTGGGCTTCTTCCTGAAACAGCAGGCTTTGATCAAAATTTCCTTGAATAAATCCAGCGCTACGCATTTTAAAAGCGGTGGATAAGTTCCAACGATGATCGACACCCATTCCCACCCAAGGTGCCGTCAACATTTCCTCTGAAAAAAAGTCCGGCTGCGTGCCCCGCGAGTAATACCCCAGCCGCTGAGGAAATTCCCGACATAGCCGCAGCAGATACGGCGCAATTTCCGTTTTGAAAAAACCAGAACTCACTTCTCCGGCCGCGGTGTCAAAAATCATCACGACCTCGGCTCCGGATTCCAACTGATTCTGGATATTGGCTTTGATCACTGGAAGTAAAATTTCGATAAAATGATGGAATAGCTGTGTGTCTTTCTTAGAGGCTATTAGCGAGCCTGAATGCGAGCCCTCGACCGCATAGACAAATAAGGTCCATAGTCCACCGACAAATCCTATGAGGCTTTTTTCACTGGGCAACACAGCCCTTGTGGCCCGCATGGCCGCACCTTGGAATTTGAGAAATTCGATGGCCTCTGCAGGCGCCTTCAGCGTCTTGATATTGGATCCATCCAACTGCGTGCCGAGCACCGGCCCCTGATCCGTGTACTTCAAACCTGTACCCAATCCCTCGAGGGGAAAAAGAATGTCACTAAAAAGAATCGCCACGTCGAAATCAAAATCGGCCACTGGACCGCGAGCCACCTCGGCGGCTAAAGATGGAGTTTTGCACAGCTGCTCAAACGAATGCTCTTTGCGCAAGGCTTGGTAATGTGAGTGATATCGGCCCGCCTGACGCATAAACCAGATCGGAGGAGTCTTCTGTTCTTTTCTAGCTAGCGCGTTTTGAAATCTTTGGTTCATTGGCCACCCATATTCTTAATCCATTGATAACCAATTCCGCGAACCGAGCGAATGGAGCTTTCGCCCTCGGCACCCAAGAGCGTGCGCAAATGCAGAATGATGTTATCGATGGTTCGTTGACTTGGAAACTTGTCCACTCCCCAGACTGCGTCCATGATCTGATCACGGCTGACCACCTGTGGGGATTTATCCACTAAAAACTTAAGCACTTTCATCTCGTTCACGGTGGGAAAAACCGCTGCTTCATTTTGCTTTTGAATCGACATAGATTGAAAATCCACCACACAGTTTTTTAAAATCAATTTTTCGTTCTTTGGTTCGTGCGCCCGAAAGATGTGGTCAATGCGCAGAAGCAGCTCTTTCAAATGAAATGGCTTGGGAATAAATTCTTCAGCGCCTAGCTCAAACCCCCGCAAGCGGGATTCGGCGTCGGATTGAGCGGTCAAAAATAAAAACTGAACAGAGGTGATCTTGCGAATGATTTCCACCAATTCAAAACCTGTTCCATCGGGAAGACCGACATCCAAAAGCACCAAATCAAATTTCCCACCCGCACGAAACAGATCCACGGCTGACTTCATCGTCTGAGCCCATTGGACGTCATAGTCTTTTTTCAACCGCAGAGTCAGGGTCTCTCCGAGGGATTCGTCGTCTTCGACTAGCAGAATACTTTTCAAATTAGGCTCCCCTGCGGCTTCTAGGCAGGAGGATCTCTACCTGAAAACCACGGCCGGCAGTGGACGCCATAAATGTCAAATTGCCCTTCATCTTGCGCAGAAGCTTCTTGGATAAAAGCAGGCCAAGTCCGTTGCCCCGACTGCCCTGCTGTTGTAACACTTCCCCGCCCAGCTGATCCATGGCCCCGGAAAATCCGATCCCATCATCAGTGATCAGCACTTTAACAGCAGAGTCAGCCGCAGTGATTTTCATCCGGGAATTTTTTGCCTTGCCGTGCGCCACTGAATTTTGCAGCAAATTTCTCAAAACGCTGTTCAGGGCCCGGCGATCGGCAAGTATTTGAGCGTCACCTTCAATATGAATTCCATAGTCCGTAAAATCATGTTTCAAGGCATCGAGGACTTGAACCAAAGAAATATCTTCTAGAAAAAGTGAGCTTTCTTCCAAATTCGCAAACCACAATGAGTTTTCCAATTGCAAATCCAGTCGCTGCACATCATTGACCAAGCGCTGAAACACAGGGTCCTGATCCTTGGTTTGCTCTTTGAGGACCTCTGCCTGCAATTGTAAGCGAGCAATGGAGGTCTTAATATCATGGGTAAAATTGGAAAAGAAAAACTTCAGGCGTTCGTGACGACGTTCGTCCCGATGGGTTAGAAAAACCAGCATGCCTCCGCCAACGATCACAAAAGCGATCAGACTAGAGCCCTCCCAAAAAAACATTCGATGCGCAGAATCCTTGAACTCTGTCTGCCTAAGAGAGTAAACCCACCACCAGCCCACCATTGCTAAGGTGAAGGCGAACCACAGAAGCGCTAGAACAGTTTTACTGAAAAGACTCAAGGACCAGCGCTTATTCACATGCGGCCTCGATGATCTTTTGCGCTGATTCCGCCAAAATCTCTGCTGAGTGAGCCAAAGACACAAATCCCACTTCGTAGGCATTGGGCGCTAGATAAATCCCGTTTTTTAAGCCCTTCAAAAATAATTTTTTGAAACTAGGAGCTTGATTGGTCGGAATTTTTTCGACCGTGCGGATTTTTGCCCCGGCGCTATTGTGAATCCAAAAGAGTGAGGCAAAATTCTCTACTTGTAAGTCTAGACTGTTTTTTGCGAATCCTTTTTGCAGCGCCAACGAAAAAGCCTGAGTCCGCTCATGCAGTTTCACCCAGCCATTTTCGCGTTTCATTTTTTTCAAAGTGACCAGTCCGGCACGCATGCCCACCGGATTAGCGCTCAGAGTCCCAGCTTGATAGACCGGTCCCAAAGGCGCCACCAGATCCATCAGATCTTTGCGTCCGCCGTAACAACCCACAGGAAACCCGCCGCCGATGATTTTGCCGTACGTGACCAAATCAGGAATAAGCCCAGTGACTTCGACCATTCCGCCCAAAGCCACACGAAATCCAGAAATGACCTCATCAAAAATCACAAGAGTCCCATGTTTTTTTGCGACAGCACAAACCTTTTGCAGAAATTCTTTTCGCTGTTCCAGCAAGCCATAGTTGGCCGGCAATGGCTCAATGATCACCGCCGCAATCTGCGAGCCTTCTCTGGCGAAGACGGATTCTAATTTCTCTTCAGAGTCTAGAGGAATGACCAGTGTTTGCTGCGCGGTTTCTGCTGGAACACCGGCGCTGCTCGAACTGGCTTCGCCAGCAAGACCGCTTCCCGCCTGCACCAACAGAGAATCCACATGACCATGATAGCAGCCATCAAATTTCAAAATTTTACTGCGCCCAGTGGCCGCTCGGGCCACGCGAAGAGCACTCATGACAGCCTCGGTGCCAGAAGAGACAAAGCGAAGTTTTTCCATCCACGGTAACTCTTCACTGATCCACTCTGCCAGTTCCAAAGAATATGGTTCGCAAGCGCCGAAGGTCCACGCCGTGTCGATCATTTCAAGAACCGCCTCTTGCACCTCGGGATCGCGGTGGCCCAAAATCAACGGGCCAAAACTCTGACAGAAATCGACGTAGCTTTTACCTTCCACCGAAGTTAAATACGCACCTTCCGCTTTTTTGAAAAAAATCGGCGCCTGGTCCATTCCTTTGAAAGAACGAACCGGAGAATGAACTCCGCCGGGAACAATTTTCTTGGATCTTTCAAATAGGGATTCGCTGTTTAGATTTTGCATTTCTGTTTCCATTCTTCGACATTTAAAAAAACTTCCAAATTTTTGACTTTGGTAGAGATCGTGCGCGCTGTATGGCCTGGTCCGCAGGCGTGCACACGATCGACAATCGAGGGATCGATTTCGGTGGCGCGCAAAAACTGACTGCCGCTAGACCAGAAAAAACTTTTCTTGCCGGAAAAATCCCCCGCGGCTTTAGGAACCAACCGATAAGTCGCTACATTGACCTTGCCATCTTCCACCACACCCGCTGTATGGGTCAGCTTCGCCCAGCGCAGGGGTTGTTGGGGTAAAGTTTCCAGTAGCTCGGGCTCGTTTTCACCTAAGCCGTCTTGTGTTCCGTGAACCCAAATCCCGCGGGAAGCCAATTTTTTCCATGTTCCCACTCCCGCCGTCCACACCAATCCCTGAAATACAAGGGTCTCTGGCCAGGCCTGGGCCTTAGAGACAAAAACGGAGTTCACTTCTTTGGCTAGGCCGGTGAAAGGCAAAGATTCTCTAGAAAACAGGCTGTCACTGTCAGCAGACCACATTTCATTTTCGGAAAAGCGATGGGGTGAGGATTTAAGAATTTCATTCTGTGAAAGAATTTGTCCCCGGTCAGTGAGGCCCCGGCAAATTTGGAGTGTGCCAAATTTTCTTGGCAACACCGCCACACCGATTTTTTGATGGCAGCCACCACCGTGCTGGGACAATACCTGACGCTCCTGTTGCACGGCTTGAAAACTTTCCACATCGTTGATGTGAGACAGCAAGTCGCTCAGATCTTTTCGCGAGCGAAGCACCTCGATAGCCAACGCCCCCTGCGCGGCGGCGTTTGGATTCACCGATAACGGTAGCACCATCCACTCTAGGCTTTGCAGACTCTCGCGAATCTGCTTTTGTCCCGACTGAAACTCCGGTTCAGGCGCAGAGAGCAACCGATCGATGGCCGCCTTAGCGACGATGAGTCCACTGACAGTGTTAGAATCCATCATCTTGCGAATGCGCGTGGAAATATTTCCGCGCACCGGTTCAAATTCTACAGACTCCAAACCCAACGGCAAAGCCTGCAGCAAAAAAGGCGAAAGGTTGTAGGCCCTTCTAGGCGAGGAACTAAAGATTCGAATTTTTCTGTTTTTTTTCAAATCGGTAAAATCGGATTTTTTGACGAACAGCAAATCTCGCTGATCGGCCCTGGGTAAAGTTGCAGCGATAACGGTTTCTGACTTAAGCTCCGTCGGTAGATCTTTCCACGAGTGCACGACTATGTCCGTGGCACCACTCAAAAGCTCCTGATAGAAGTCTTCGGTGAACACGCCTTTCTCTGGCAGCTTCCAGAGCGGATCTTGAAGGTTCTTGTCGCCCAAACTCTCTTTGAATTGAAATTCGATCTCGATTTTTGGATTTTTTTCTTTGAGGGCATCGGCCACTCGGTAGGCCTGCAGTCGGGCCAAATCGCTTTTTCTGGCTGAAATTTTTAGGCGCATATGTCGTCCCAACCCATGGGTCGCAATTCTGAGCGCTCCATGAATTGGTCGACCCGCTGTAATATCACTTTTTTAGCCGCTGTCACTTTTTCCTCGTTGTCTTTACGAGAACCAGCCAGCTCTGCAAACATGTCATCTAAGGATGAAACCTCGATGGCGGTTTGGCTGAGCAATGACTTAAGCTGGTTGCTTTCGCCACGCAAATCAAAAATTTTTCGCAGCTCTGAGCCATAGGTATTCACCAGCCGCATCAGCTCTTCGTCCTGCAAGGGCGCTGCTATCACGACAGCCTGGCCCAATCCCGTCAGCTGGCCATAGGTTTCCATGCATAAATTCTTGAATTTATAATCCGCCAATACCATTTTTTCAGGTTGGCGGCCGACAAGCTTCAGTTGTTTCTGCGTCAGCCAGGGCAAGATTTCTTTGGCCAGATGGCCCGTACCGAGGACACTGATTTGATCCAAAGTCTTTGTTTGGGCCCGCACAATTCCACCGTAAGAATTCGATCCCAATCCGCCGATATGGCTGGTTCGAATTCGCTTCACTTCCGTCAGCAAAAAATTCAGCCAACGACGATTTTCCGAAAACAAGGGATCACCCGCTTGTCTTCGGGCCTCAATGAACAGACGAAACTGACCGAAGACTTCAGTCTCTCCTAGAACAGGAGACTGCAAACCCGTCAGCACTTCCAATAAAAAGCCCAAAGCTTTTGATCCGCGCAAAATTTGGTCGTCCTCTTCGCAACTCAGTTGGAACGAGGTCTCTGAAAAAAAAGCGATCTGACGCAAACAAGTTTTCCAGACCACTTCGGCTGGAATTTTTAGATTGGACTTACGATGAACTAACAGGATATCTTCCATATGTTCCTTATTTTTACTGAAGATGATGGCACTTTTGTCATTTGATTGTCATCTAGCACTCACTCTCTAAAAAAATACTGAAAATTGTCTGTTTTTTAATCATTTTCAGTGGCAGAAAGGGTCCCATGAAATTGACACAACGCCCTCTCACCCACAGGCCAAGAAGACTCCGAAAGAGTTCCGCTCTGCGTGAGCTCATTGCCGAAACTCACTTAAGCACGAGCGAACTGATCTGGCCGGTATTCGTGACCGGTGGAAAAAATTCTCAGGAAAAAATTAATTCCATGCCCGGAGTTTTTCGCTTCAGTCCAGACCTGCTGGCCAAGGAAATCGGCGCTGCCATGAAGTTGGGAATTCACAGTTTTGCACTTTTCCCCGCCATCGAATCCAAACTGAAAGATTCCCATGGCCGAGAGTCTTTGAATCCCAACGGTCTTTTACCCACCACCGTTAAAATGTTGAAGGACAAATTTCCGGACGCTAACATCATCACCGATGTGGCCTTAGATCCTTACTCTTCCGACGGACATGATGGCATCGTGAGAAACGGTGAAATTCTTAATGATGAAACTGTCGAAGTTCTGGCGCAAATGGCTGTGACCCAAGCCCGAGCCGGGGCCGACTTAGTGGCCCCATCAGACATGATGGATGGCCGAGTGGGAGCCATTCGCCGAGCTCTCGATCAAGAGGGTTTCACCCAGGTGGGCATCATGGCGTACTCGGCGAAATACGCTTCCGCGTTTTATGGCCCCTTCCGCGATGCACTTCAATCCGCACCTAAATTTGGAGACAAAAAAACCTACCAAATGGATTTTCGCAATTCGCGCGAGGCCGTTCGCGAGGCCCAGCTGGATATTCGCGAGGGTGCGGACATCGTGATGGTGAAGCCAGCGCTGTCTTACTTGGATGTGATTCAAACTCTAAAAGCTCATGTGAAGGTACCCGTGGCGGCCTATAACGTCAGCGGCGAATACGCCATGATCAAGGCTGCCGAGGCCGCCGGTATGCTTGATGGCACTAAAGCCATGGTGGAAAGCCTGTACTCTATTAAAAGGGCCGGAGCCGATATGATTTTGACCTATTTTGCCGTTGAAATGGCGAAATATCTCCGCTAAACGAAAGGCCTATCCAAGGAGTTCACATGATCACAAGACTGATGGTTTGCGCTTTGTTTTTTTCCGCGTTTTCACTGGTGGGCCAAATGTCACTAGCGTTCCCCATGCAGGGCATAGTGCACGTCACACCCAATGAGGTGTCAGTGCAGTTTTGCAATGAAGCATGTGACTATGTTTTGACCTGTCAGGCCCAAGCCACAGGCTGGCTGAACACGGGTTACCCCATTTCCGCAGGTGGCATGCTGTCTTTGCCTCCGGGCCAATGTGCTTATGCCTATGTCTATGCCAACTACCCTTTCTATTTCGTCAATGGCCAAGGTATGGCTAACTGTCAGTAGACTCTGAAACTATTTCAAATGAGGGGGACCTATTTTCCCCCTGACTTTCAATTGAGAGCAAAATCCCTTATAAATAACTCAATCACTGGCGAGGGGATTTCTGTGAATCAATTGAATGTTGTTTTAGTCCTGTTGTTGACTGGATCTTTCGCTCTTGCAGAAAACTCTGAGAGCTTAAACTCGCAAGACACTTCCAACAAAACTCCACTTCGTGAAGTTCTTCGTCAGAAGAAATTTGCCGATGACTCTGACATCACCGACACCAAGATGAAAGCGGACGAAGGTTCACGATCTGAGTATTCGGTGAAGTTCAGCCTGACCTACAGCGGACCTCCAATCGGTGATTTGAACAATCCCAAACAACCCAATCCCGATGGTTCGATCGGTACCTATGACACCCGCATTGGTGGTGCGATCAGCGGACGTTTTCGTTTAAATCCGCAAAGCGCGATTTCATTAGGGTCAGGTGCTACCGCCTTGCAACCTCTGCAGGGTGTGACTCGTTACGATGTGAACAATCCCTTCATCGCTTACGACATCAGTGGAAAATGGAATGGTCTGCAGGTGCGCAATTATTTTAGCGTGGTCGATGCAACCAATCCCGATTTCATGGCAGTGGGGGAAACTGGCGGCGCTGGCTACGTTAACTACGCCGTCTACAATATTCCGAATTCTAAATTTGCGGTAGAGTTGGACACTGGATTCAGCTACTGGGTCTACAACCGTGGATACATTCGAACAGACAAGACCGCGGGACAGTACTTCATCAGTCTCACTCCCTTTGTGAAATACCTGGCAACGGACAAGCTCAACTTCAATACCTCTTGGTTCGTTCAATATATGAATCCAAGATCCAGCACAGATTCGTCCGTGCTAAACAACAAAACTGTGACTGAACAAATGGCTATGGGATATTCTATTAGTAAAGACGTCTACATCAGCCCATATATCAATTTTTATCCGGCGTCTTTGACCGCGGCTTCGACCACCATTAATGTTTCGACGACGTTTTCGTTGCTTTAGAGCCTGTTGACGTGGTGCTTCGCAGGGCCTGGAAAGTGCACTTGTTTCCGGAGCCCCTCCATCCCTGGGTCGGACTCCAGTTTGGTCTCCCAATTCTATACTAAATCTGTTAGTTTTTGGGTTTGGAGAATGCGTGATGTCCATCGTTTCTAAATTTGGCGGAACTTCTATGGGCGATGGACCCTGTATGTTGCGAAGTGCGCAGTTGGCCAAGAAACAAAAATCCAGTTTGGTGGTGGTTTCTGCGACCTCTGGCACCACCAATCAACTGATAGCTTTGGGTAAATGTGCAGAATCTGACTCTTGGGACAAAGCCGAAGAGATCATTCGCAAGATCGAATCCAAGCATCTTGAAATTGCTAAAGCTCTTGGCTGTGATCAAAAAATTCTGAGTCGGGTTCAAAGTCTTTTGACAGAGATGAAATCTTTGGCCTACGGCATACATTTACTGAAAGATTGTTCCGACAAAGCAATGGACGCTCTGATGAGTTTTGGCGAGCGACTTTCTAGCGAACTTTTTGTCACTGCCATGGAAACGACTTACTCCACAGAGTCCAAGAGGCCTAAGATTGAATGGTTGGATGCACGAAAATTCGTCATCACCGATGACCAATATGGCAAAGCCAAGCCACTCACAGAGAAAATCATTCAGCAGTGTCAGTCGCTGCAGGACTTTAAAAACGGAAAATCAGTCGGTGTCACCCAGGGATTTATCGGCGGCACTGAAAGTGGCCACACCACCACTCTGGGCCGCGGCGGAAGCGATTATTCGGCGGCGATTTTTGCCGAAGGCATCGGTGCTGACGTTTTAGAAATTTGGACCGATGTCCCGGGAATTGCCACCACGGATCCACGAATTGTACCTGAGGCCCATCCGATCGCTGAGATCTCGTTCACCGAGGCCTCGGAGCTAGCTACGTTTGGCGCCAAAGTTTTGCATCCGGCCACACTGCTTCCGGCGCTCAGAAAAAATATTCCGGTGTTTGTGGGCTCAAGCTTTGATTCAGCCCAACAGGGCACTTGGGTGCGTTTGAAAGTGACAAATCAGCCCCTGGTTCGTGCCATTGCCATTCGCAAAAAGCAGGTTTTGGTGACCCTGACTAGTGCCGAAATGTTGCACTCTCACGGTTTCCTGCTGCGAATTTTCAATGTTTTCAGTGAGAATAAAGTGTCCATCGACGCGATCACCACCTCAGAAATCAGTGTGGCCATGACTTTGGATGATTCCACGTTGCTGAATAAAAATCTCATCCGAGAGCTGGGTGAAATCGCCGAAGTTCATGTGGAAGAGGGTTTGGCTCTAGTGTCGGTGATCGGAAATAACATCAATCACACGCCAGGGCTGGCGAAAAATATTTTCGAATCCATCGTCGACATCAACGTGCGCATGATTTGTCTTGGGGCCAGCAAACACAACTTCTGTTTTCTGGTCAAAGAAGACCAGGCGGAGCTGGCCGTTAAAAAATTGCATAAAAAATTCTGTTAAGTGATCGTATTTCGCCAAGGACCCGCATTGAACACCTGCGTGAATCCAGCCTTGCGCAAAGTCGATGCCGCCATAGCGCTGCGGGTACCGCTGGCACAGCAAACCACCACAGGCTTACTTTTATCCAAGCTCTTCAGTCTTCCATCGAGTTCTTGTCCCACCAAATAAAGTGGAATGTTGAGGCTGCCCGGACGGGCACCGCCCGCATATTCCTTTTCGGTGCGCACGTCGATGACCGTGGCACCTTCGCTGATCAGTCGCGGGATTTGCACTTTCACTCGGCGGAAACGAAGAAATCGAAAAACTAGGAACGACAGCAAGATGGTCCAGACGACCACGGCCTGCATATTTTCAGAACTCATAACGACTCCCAACTAGTGCGCATCCACGGCGGCGGTAGGTCCTTTTTTCAAACGGATCAAATACCAAGGAATGAACGCCAGTGAAAAAATAATCCCGATGGTCCACAGGATTTGGTTGAAGCTCATCATAAAAACCTGAGCCTCTAGGCGGTAGCTCAAAGTTTTTGCTGCTGCTTCAGCGCCCGTACCCATGCCCAAATTGTCGCTGGCCTTCGCCGCCAAACCCTGAGCCGCCGAATAATAAACAGTCTGAGTGTTCCGGTTCAGCAATGAAACTTTCGCCGCCATATCGATGTAATTCTGAGCGCTATAGGACGACATCAGCGTGGCCCCGATCGCCACTCCCAGGGAACCACCGATTTGGCGGAACAGATTGAGCAAGCCCGAAACCTGACCCATTTCGATGCCATGAAACTGGCTAAGAATAGAGGAGTTAATGGGAACGAACAAAAAGGCCATGGCAAAACCGCGAACATAGAGTCCAAATAAGATATCCCGCTCGGACGACAACGGCGACAAGCGCGTGAAAAAAACGATGCACACCTCAATGGCCACCAATCCTACGAAAATCAGCGCCTTGGAGCTGACTCCTGCGGCCATTGACCGGCCGATGAATGGCATTAACAAGGCGGTCAAAATGGACCCAGGAATGAACAGCATTCCCGTTTGCGTGGCTGTGTAGTGATAGGTGGTCACTAAAAACACCGGCAATAAAAACACCAGACCGTAGAGAAAAAATCCCAGGCTGCTCATCAACATCACACCGTAAATAACGATTTTTTCTTTGAACAAGCGCACGTTCAAAATCGGATTTTTGACTTTGAGCTCCCACCAAATAAAAGCGGGAATGCAGGTCGCTGAAATCAGGGCGTTGACCAAAATGATTTTGGACTGAAACCAATCGTCCGATTGGCCACGCTCTAGCACAAATTGCAGACAGCCGATTCCTAGACACAGCAAGGCCAAACCCACTCCGTCAAAGCTTCGCGGACCGTGAGCTTTGTCAGCCGCGATCTCTTTGTCTGTTTTTTGGCGGTCATATATCGCGGTCAAGCCAACAAAAAAGGCCAAGATTCCCAGAGGTAAGTTGATATTGAAAATGGATCGCCAGCCGAAATTGTCCGTGAGATATCCACCCATCACTGGGCCCAGAGCCGGACCGATCATCACGCTCATACCGAAAACAGCTCCGGCGATTCCGGCTTTTTCTTTGGGAAACTGTTCATAGATCAGGCTCTGTGAAGTCGGCAGCAAGGCACCGCCCATCAGGCCTTGAATGATTCGAAAGATGACTAGAAAAAATAAATTGGGTGCCAAACCACAGGCCACCGAAGCGACCGTGAATGCAACAATACATCCCAGATAATAACGGCGACGCCCCAAGCGTTCGCCCACCCATGCCGACACCGGAAGGACAATGGCGTTAGCGATCGCATAGCCTGTGATGATCACACTGATGTCTTCCAAGGTGCAACCCAGGTTTCCCATCATCGTCGGGAGCGCCACATTGACGATGGACGTGTCGATGATTTCCAACAAGGAAGCCAGGACCGCGACAAAAACGATGAGCTTGGATTTGGTGGACATCTAGTGTTTGTGAACCTTAACGACCACTGATAGTCCCGCACGCAGATCCATGATGTCTTCAGCACTCAGATTATCGAGAACGATTTTGGCAGGAACCCGCTGGACGACTTTGGTGAAATTCCCTGTGGCATTGTCCGGCGGGAGCAAGGTGAACGATGCTCCTGTGGCGGAGCTGACACTTTCGACGTGACCAACGAACTCTCTTCTAGAGATGGCATCGACGCTGACGTCAGCCTTGGCGCCAATTTTTATTTGTTCGATCTGCGTTTCCTTAAAGTTCGCCACCACCCAACGGGACTCAGAGCTGACAAAGCCAAGCAAGGGCACACCTGATGAAGCCAGCTGGCCGGCCTCGACACTGCGCTTGGCGATGAAGCCATCCGAGGGAGCGCGAATTTTTGTGTTCTCTAGATTGAGTTCTGCTTGGGCCACCTGCGCCGACACTGAATCATACTTGGCTTTAAGATCCGAATATCCAGAGCTGGCCGTATCGAATTGTGCTTGCGAGACCGCGTTCTTGTGAAACAGCTGCGACAGGCGGTCAAAATTCTTCTGCGCGTCGCCCATGCGAGCTTCCATGGAAGTTTTTTCGCTCGTCATCTGCGTCAGAGTGTTGACGTAATCGCGAGAGTCGATCTCTACCAGAACATCGTCTTTTTTGACCTTTTGTCCTTCATCCACCTTCACGGCGCTGACATAGCCTGGCACCTTGGCGGCCAACATCACCACGTGCGCGTCGATCTGGGCATTGTCGGTTTCGATATACATGTAGGACTGATAAAAAAAATAGCTGGCGATCAAAACTGCGATGCTACCTATGCCGGATAAAATTTTTCTTTTTTTAGGATCCATAGCGTGCCCCTTTTGACTCAGTTGTTAAAACAAACGTTGACCAGTGGTTAACTCCAGGTTGATCAGTGCTTCGATGGCACCGATCTGCGCGTTCACGGCTCCCGCGCGGGACCGGAACAATTCACTTTCAGCATCCAAAATGTCCGTATTGGTGCGTGCCCCCACTCGGTGTCCCTCTTTTGCTAGGCGCACGCTCTCTGCTGATTTTTCCACGTCGCTGATACGAAATTTATAAATGGAACAATAATACAAATATTTGCGCTTCCACATTTCGAAATCATTCACGGCACCAAGCTTGGCGATCCGCAAGGTTTTCTCGGCCTGATATTTTCGTTCGGCGCTCTCTTGACCACGAGCGATGGAGGCCATTCCGTCGAAGAGGTTCCAGGTCAAAGTGACTCCAACCTGATAGGCGTCGCGGAACGAAGCCGAATCTGGAAAAACGGTCGAAATGTTGTTGTAATAAATGTAGTTGCCAAAAAGACTGATTTTCGGAACCCAGTACCTATTGGCCGCTGAGGACGCATAATCAAGTCCTTCCGACTTTTGCTGAAGAGCCTGCAGATCACCGCGCTGAGAAAACGAATTTAAGGCCGAACTCTGAATTTTTTCAGGCTTCAATACCGGAAGTTCGCCGACAAGACTTCGGGTCTCGGACTCTTCACCCAAAAGCTCGGCCAATTTTTGTTTGGCGATGTCGGCATTGTCCTGTGCATTGAGGACTTCCGACCTGGCCTCGCTGGTCTGAACTTCCACTCTCAGCACATCGTAATTGGTAGAGACCCCCGCCTTTTTGAACAAATGCACATCGCGAAGATGATCTTCGATCGTTTTCAAATTTTGCTCGGCCACATCTTTGAGCATTTGCGCTCCCAGCGCGCGGTAAAATTGTACGGTGATGTCTTTTTCTGTCTTGAATCGCACCCAATTGAAGTTGTTTTCCGCCGCCCGCATGTCGGCACGGGCCGCTAGGTAATTATTGGTGCTAGCAAAACCATCAAAAATCGACCACTGTGCCGAGAGTGTAAAGTTGTAGGTGGGTACGATATTGGGAAAGGACAAAGCTCCCACGCCGGGCATAGTTACCGGGGTCAGCATATAGTTTTGGCTCGTGATATCCGTGCCAAGCAATTGTAGAGTCGGCAAAAATCCACTGAGTGTTTCTGTCTTTTTCCACTGAGATTCTTCGCTGATAGAGTGAGCCACATCAATTCTAGGAGATCGACCCAAGCCCTCGGAAACCGCTTGCTCCACTGATAGCTGGTCCACCGACGGTCTTGGCGAAAGGCCAAAACTCAATGACGAAGCAATCAAGACCAAATGAATAAGTGCCATCTATAAACCTCGTAAAATCTATGCTGCCAGTTGTCTCAAAATGAGTCATGGATAAAACTGAAATTGTCCCACTCTGAAACACGAACCCGGCCCTGTGAAAAAAAACTTCATTTTTCAGGACTTTCGACCGATGAGTATGGTGTATGAGATGCATTCAAAGACTCTTCCTATTGCTAATAGCCGCGGTCGCCCTGACGGCCTGTAATGTGAGTGGTAATATCACTGACATGACCCAGCGATCAACCACGGTCACCATTGGCCAACTGACCGGCATTGTCTCTGGCGGAACCGTGCAGACGACCGCCGGCGGCTACCAGGTATTTGCCACTTGCGGAGACGCCGTGGCCAACATCGTCAACACCACCGGCGGGGGCTACACTGTATATAGCAATGTCACCGGTAATTACGTTTCATCCTCTGTTATCACAACTATCCAATGACAAAGACCCCCGACCCGGCTAGCCTCAGTCCATGGAATGGATCCCCTTGGTCAAAGCCAGTTATGGCTTGACGGAAGAAAACGAACTGCTGAAAAGCTTGCGCTCTGGTCACCTTCAAGGCGATGGCCCTTCGACCAAAAAAGTGCATCGTTTTTTTGAAGACCACTACAAGATCGAAAGAGCGCTGTTCACCACCTCCTGCACCGACGCGCTGGAGCTTTCCGCATTGTTGTTGGACTTGAAGCCCGGTGACGAAGTCATCGTGCCCTCTTACACCTTCGTTTCCACGGCCAATGCCTTTGCCCTTCGTGGAGCTAAAATCGTTTTTGCCGATAGCCGACCGGACCATCCCAATGTCAGCATGGACTGCATCCGAAAATTGATCACGCCGCGCACGCGCGCCGTAGTGCCGGTTCATTACGCTGGATTCGCCTGCGAAATGGACGAGCTAATGAAATTGGCGGAACAGAAAAACTTTATCGTCATCGCTGATGCGGCCCAAGCCATTGAATCCACCCATCAGGGCCGACCCACCATTGCCTGGGGCCACATGTCCACTCTGTCATTTCACCAGACAAAAAATGTTTCCTGCGGAGAAGGCGGCATGCTGATCGTCAATGACAAAAGATTTTCCCTGCGCGCCGAAATTCTGCGGGAAAAGGGCACCAACCGCGCCGCTTTTTTTCGTGGTGAGGTCGACAAATACAACTGTGTCGATATGGGCTCTTCGTATTTGGCTTCAGACCTACTGGCCGGAGTGCTTTGGGGCCAGCTTCAGCGTTTGCCAGAACTTCAGAGCGCCCGACACAAGATCTGGAAAACCTACGCCGAAAAGCTGGCTCCGCTGGCTGACAAGGTAGAGCTGCCAAAACTTTTGCCCAACACTGAACACAATGCTCACTGCTATTATTTGGTCTGCAAGAATCTGTCCGAGCGAACGCGTTTGAATCAATTCTTGAAAGACCGACAGATTGGGGCAACTTTTCACTATATCTCTTTGCACAAGAGTCCGTATTACGGCCCCAAACACGACGGTCGGGAATTACCGCAGTCGGATCGCTACACCGATGGCTTACTTCGACTTCCGCTGTTTCCGACAATGACAGACGCCGAAGTGAATCACGTCGTCGATTCGATCAAAGCCTTTTTTAGTTAGAAA